>Ga0123355_10002564_pt1 | contig 25745 bp, 18 predicted proteins | sample TergutEmb28metaG_3_FD_89872 | JGI IMG/M metagenome (GOLD analysis project Ga0123355, IMG submission 89872) | Embiratermes neotenicus P1 segment gut microbial communities from Petit-Saut dam, French Guiana - Emb289 P1 | ecosystem: Host-associated > Arthropoda: Insects > Digestive system > Gut ...
ATTAAATTAGATATACTTTCTTCTTTACATATCTTGAAAATAAAAACAGAAGCCGCCATAAATGACGACTTCCCTTCACCGCTATTACAAACGAGAGCAACTATAAATAACTGCTCCCCTTCACCGCTATCTGATAGATAGAGCATAGCACAGATTATTCTATCCTGTCAATGCTCATTTTATGCCGTGCAATGATATTTTGCTACTGATTTCGCTTAGTATGTCACCCTTAACATCACCGATGGGGCTATTGAAATCTACCCGTAATAGACTTATAGGTACAATCCTTAAAATATTCGCCCAACGTGGACGATGGGGCAGTCCGTGTACATTTTTGACTTCAACATTTATTTCTGGTTTGTTTGAGGGTTGAGAAGATAAGAGAATTACAATTAAAACGCTCTTGGTATTTTTTAGTATTATTGCTGGGTGCTTACCTCTAAACTCATGTCCAATATTGAAACCGAAGTTTACCCATACGACTTTGCCATGTTTGATAACGAGGCTATGTATGAGTGTTTCAGCATCTTGTAGTGATAACGCAGTTTTCTTGGCGTTAATCACATATGCACCAGTAGATGTATCGTGTTTATAATAATTGTCAACTATTGCCCTCTTGTCTGGTCGCAAATAGTTGTAATCTCTTAGGGTTATTTTGTTAGGAATGATTTTGTGAGGGATAGAAAAAATTTTCTCTTCCCGTAATATTTCTGTTTTCTTGCGTATCCAACCGAAATAGTCTGCTCGTATTCCCAAGGCATCAAGGTCTAGCGGTTCTATTGAAGCTACATCATTGAGATGTTTTTGTAGTTCTATTTGGCAAGCTGTTAGTGCTTTCTGTGTATCTGATAAGGTCATATAGGTTGCTCCCTAATTTTGTTTATCCTACGCTATTAGCATGTTGGCATTTGTAATTATAGCATCTTGCAAACATCTTCGCCAGAATTAGTGTGGCTCTCTGATACATTTTCTGGTGGGGGTACTGCAATTAAACAAATGAATTTCGGGCAAGGAATTATCGAATTTGACATTTGCAGTAAATTGCAGTAGCATCACTAGGAAGGATTCAACCAAACCGTTGTAAACAAGGACTTTCAAGCGTTAATATGACAGCTAGAACACTTCCTTGGTAAGGAGGAAGTCGGCAGTTCAAATCTGCTCGAGAGCTTCAAAATTACCATCTAAAGTTGCCTAAGATTATCTGCATTGCTGTCAATTTTAGAAACCCCTATCCTCCACCTAGCCCTCCAATAGGTTTGGTGGATTTTTTTGTTAAGACTTTCAAACCCCTCGTCTCTATCCCTACCCATTCACTATCTAAAAATGTGGTGTCCATCGTGTAGCGGAACAAATATATCAAAAAATGGAACAGATCAAAATGGAGCACAGCGATATTTGTGTAACAACAAAGAATAGACATGTCCATTGGACATGTCTACTATATTATTAATGTGCAAAAATAGAGCAAAACACTGAATTTACGCCATTTGTGGCACTTCTACAATGGATGAATTTGCTTTTATACAACAATGCTTGAGCATCTGCAAAATGGCTTAAATACAGGATAGATAAAATTTTACTCTAAAATTGCACATTTATAGTACTATACTCATTTTTTATCGCCCATTGGTGATTTTATCTGTTTTTCATTCTCATTGGCAAGATTGTTGCAATTTGGAATACCCTGCTTTCTTTCCCTAACGCATTGCGTCAAAAGAAATTCTATTTGCCCGTTTATAGATCGAAAATCATCTTCAGCCCAAGCTGCCAAGTCCTTCCATAGAGAGTCAGATATTCTCAGTAGTATCTGCTTCTTTTTATCCATAATTGTTTATGCCTAGTATAAAGAGCCACTATTTACTATAGGCTGGGCATCTTTATTTCCGCATAGCACTACCAAAAGATTACTTACCATAGCAGCTTTCCGCTCTTCATCCAAACGAACTATGTCATTTGCATTGAGACGTCGTAAGGCCATTTCTACTATATCTACAGCACCTTCTACTATCGTATGCTTGGCATCTACAACGGCAGAGGCTTGCTGTCTTTGTAACATAGCCGAAGCTATTTCCGGTGCATACGACAAATTAGTAATGCGAGCATCTACAATTTCTAACCCTGCAATGTTTGCTGCTATCTGAATTTCTGCTTTTAATGCCTCTGCAATTTCATGACTGTTACCTCTTAATGACATAGAATCAGTATCGCTTGGAGCATCATACGGATAAAGACTTACGATATTTCTTAGTGCCACATCACACTGTACAGACAGGTATTCTAAATAATTTTCTACATTAAACATTGCTTTTGTTGTGTCTATAATGCGCCAAACCACCATTGTATCAATGATTATAGGATTTCCTATCAAATCATTGACCTTTTGCTTGTTGTTATTGATAGTTTTAGTTTTAAGGGATATTTTTTTGCCGGGAAAATATGCTTCCCAACTGTCATCTGCTTTTGGCTGAGCTACTTCAGCACTAGTAGGTTCTTTAACGACAGGCGCATAACCACTATGCCAGAATGCCATAAAAAATATCCCGGGGCCTTTAAGTGTACCATGATACTTTCCAAAAAAAGTAAACACCATGGCCTCGTTGGGTTGCAAAATTTTAATACCGTAGTAGATGATAGGTCCAATTATAAAAAGATAAATTATTGCTATTACCAGCATCATTACGGATATTGTGAGGCCGGCAGAAACAAAGAATAATACTATAGCAGCAATAGCTAACAGCATTGCTATGGTGTTTAACACCAAAAAAGGCAGACCATTTAGAGGGCGGAGTTCCCGTTCTTCTACGACCATTTGTTGCTTAACTTGATTTTGCATTTGATAACCTCCTTAATCATAATAATATTATAATAATATCATTATGATTATTTGTCAAGGGAAAGGAATATATAAAAAAAGCGACCACTCAAAATATGAGAAAGTCAGCTTTTTACCTTGGGGTAAATGTCGTTTTAGAACAACACTAACGAAATAGGCATTATAATAGCTATAGCAACAACTGTGGCAACAGTTACAATTACCGCACCATACCTAAAAACTTCTTTACCGGTTACCCACTCTTCATTACTCCATAACATAGCGGCAAAAACTGAGGCAGATGGTAAAATAATAGAATAATGTAGCAACAGTGTAGTTGTAGCTGCTACTGCCGGCAAATTTGCCCCGGCTTCTATGCCAAAGGCAACGAGTATTGGCATAAGTGCAATACCTATTACCATAGAACTAGCAAAGCTTGTAATGAAAATTCCAATTAACAACATTATTACAAAGAAAATAACAGGAGAGTGCCCGCCCAATACCGGTTGAAAGATTAATATCATCATATCTATTACACCGGTGACCGGATTTGTTAAAGCACTTGCAATAGCCATAGCCACTGCTACCATAACAAAAATATCCCAGTTTACACTACTTGCAGCAACAGCTTTAAAATCCAAAATGGGTTTGCCTTTTATTTGTATCATACACATAGCACCGGTCAGCAATATTGCTACACCGGTTGCACCAAGAGTATTAAGTAATTCGGTTACTATAAAATCGTCCGGCAAAAAGCTAGGTAAAAGCATGAGAAATACAAACCCTAACATACTATAAAAATTAGCTTTTTGTAATGGACTCATCGCAGGTAATGGATCTCTGTCAAACATTCCGGTATTAACATTAGCTACATTTTTTAGCTCTTCCGGTTTTAATACAATTTTCATAAATGTACAATAAATTATAAAAACAACAACAGAATATATAAAACCAAGAAGCATGTATTGAGGTATAGGCATTGTCACACCTGATGCTGTTTCAAAAACGCTAAGAATTGCAAGGGTTGAACCCGTAAAAGGTAAAGAAGCTTGTCCGGATATTGCCCCTAAGAAAGTACCAATAAGCATAAGGGTGCTAAATTTATCCCCTTTTTTATAGTTAAGTTCTTTTAATACCCCATAAAGCACAGTCCACATAAGTATCAAAGAAGGTGTTACGTTTACAGCCACAGACAGCGCGTAAGTGGCAAAAAAGAAAACAAAGCTAAATACTATAGGTCTGTTGTTAAAAATTTTTCTGGTTAAAAACCATCTGGTAATATATTTTGTAGCACCTACATGCTGAGGCGAACCAAACAAAATCATTGAGAAAAGTAGTAAAACAGGAACAGAACTGCCAAATGACATTGTTAAAACTTGCCCAAAACCTGCAAAATCTGTAAGGCCAAAAGCTACAAGTGCAATAAGACTAGGCCATAAAAAACCAACAAAGCACCAAAGCCATATTACACCTATGAATACTCCTACAACCTGCATACCTACATCAGTAAGGGGATATATAGGCATAAATATACGGCCAAAAATAAACATTAAAAATAACCCAATAACAACATGCAAGTAAAAGCTTATACCCCTGGCTTTAGAAAATTGTAACATAATTTCCCTCCTAAATATAAAAAAATAACCTCTCATCACTAGGCTAATATAGCCCAGGGACGAGAGGTAATCTCGCGGTACCACCCTGATTGCTCCAAAACGGAGCCACTCAAATGGGGTCTATTAACCCCTGTCCTGCTAACGGTGGACATCCGAACACACCTAGCAATAGAAGATTAACTTAAAAATCATCATATTGTTCAATGTGTTAGCTCGGGAGTGTATGTTATATATCCGTCAGTCACTGCTTGCACCAAGGCAATTATTAATTGCCACCGCAGCCTCTCTTGCGTTAACTTAAAAAGTTACTCAACTGATTAGGAGTATTTTTTGCTCCGTCTTAGCATTTAAAGCACTGTAACATATTTTTTGCAAAGTGTAAAGGATTTTTTCCAAATACACATGTACTGTATTTGAAAATGAACGATATGTCTGCCCTGAAGCTTTCACGACAATGGATATCAAGAAATTTTCCCTTTATTCTTGCATTCTAAGCAACAAGTCTCTATAATAGCCATAAAATAGACAATAAAATCAATAATAGCCAAAGGGGGCGAGTTTATGACCTGTGATGAACTATATAAAGAACTCATCGAAAAAATAAATCATTATCATCCCCATACCCGGTTGGAACTGGTTGACAGAGCCTATCGGCTGGCTTATAGCGCACATGATGGTCAATTTCGTAAATCCGGTGAACCTTTTATGATTCATCCTTTGTGGGTGGCTGTTATCTTAGCCGAGCTTAGGCTGGATACAGAAACCATTGTGGCTGCTCTTCTTCACGATGTTGCAGAGGATACCCAATATACTATAGAAGATATTGCTGTAGAATTTGGTGATGAGGTTGCACTTTTGGTAGATGGTGTTACCAAACTTAAAAAATTTCAGTATACATCTAAAACTGACGAAATGGCTGAAAATTATCGCAAGATGTTTTTTGCTATGTCTAAAGATATTCGGATAATTATAATAAAAATTGCTGACCGCCTTCATAACATGCGTACTCTACAGTATCAGTCAGAGAAGAAGCAGATAGAGATAGCCCAAGAAACATTAGAGATTTATGCACCCCTAGCCCATAAGCTGGGAATATCTCGCATTCGTTATGAGTTGGAGGATTTAGGCTTTAAATATCAGGATCGCGAATCTTACTCAGAATTGGCCAAAAAAATTGGTTTAAGACAAGCTGAGAGGCACGCCATGATAGAAGAAATTGTACAGGAAATCTATGAAAGACTTGAAGCCTATTCTCTAAAAGCTGTAGTGGATGGGCGTCCCAAACATTTTTTCAGTATCTATAAAAAAATGATTTCTAAAGGTAAGCAACTAGATGAAATTTATGACCTTTTTGCAGTAAGGGTACTGGTGGAAGAATTACAAGACTGTTATCAGGTTTTAGGTATTCTTCATGAAATTTATACTCCTCTTCCGGGACGTGTAAAAGACTTTATTGCAATGGCAAAGCCAAATAGGTATCAATCTCTTCATACTACTCTGATGAGAAATGGTGATCCCTTTGAAGTTCAAATACGCACTCATGATATGCACAAAATAGCAGAGTTTGGAATAGCTGCTCACTGGCGATACAAAACCGGAAAAACAGGCAAAAGCGAGCCTGATAGTGCTGAAGATAAACTTCAATGGTTAGGTAGGCTTTTAGAATGGCAGCGTGAGCTTTCTAACAATGAAGAATACATGGACGCTGTTAAATTTGACCTTAGTATCTTCAAAAAAAATGTTTACTGCTTCTCACCAAAGGGTGATGTTATAAGCCTAACAAGCGGCTCTACAGTTATAGATTTTGCCTACGCTATACACAGTGCAGTAGGCAATCACATGGTAGGTGCCAGGGTTAATGGTGCTGTTGTTCCTTTTAATCATGAACTTAATACCGGCGATAGGGTAGAGGTTATTACAAGCCAAAACCAAAATCCAAGCAAAGATTGGCTTAACATAGTAAAAACCACCCAAGCACGCACTAAAATAAATCAGTGGTTTAAAAAGCAAAATCGTGCAGATAACATCCAACGCGGAAAAGATTTGTTGGAAGAAAAGGCAAAATCTAAGGGTGTAAGCTTAGATGAGCTTTTAGCAGACAATCGTATGAATAGTGTGCTCAAGAGATACAATTTTACTACTTTTGACTCTCTTTGTGCCACAATAGGTTATGGTGGTTTGCGTGAGGGACAGGTTATTAACCGCCTCTATGAAGAGTATAAACAAGCCCAGCCTGTTATAGTAGAAGATTTAGTAGACGAGCTTCTTAAAGCAGGTAATAAAGAATCTCCAAATGCCCGCAAAACCAAAAGTGGTGTTTATATTCCGGGAGTTGGGGATGCAGACGTGCGTTTTTCAAAATGTTGCAGTCCTTTACCCGGGGACGAAGTTGCAGGATTTGTTACACGTGGGCGTGGTGTTACTATTCATCGGACTGATTGTGTTAATATTATTCATCTGGATGAAAGCAGCAGACGCCGCCTTATTGAAGTTGAATGGAGCATTGATAACGAACGCCGCACTTATCGGGCAGACCTGCGTATTCATTGTATGGATCGTGAAAATATGCTGTTGGATATCACCCGCATACTATCAGACGAGGGATTGAATGTAAAGGCACTTAATGTTCGCTCAGACCGCGGAGAAGTAATTATGGATCTGGGAGTAGAACTTTCCAGCCGCAATCAGCTCCAAAAATTACAAGAAAAGATCAAGCGACAATCAGGTGTATATGATATTGAGCGTGTTACCGTATGATTCAACAGGACAAGCAAGATCGTATCACCTGCATATTAAACGGTCACAACTATACTCATGATGTTCAGGTTATCACACAAGTATTTTTTGCTAATGTAAAGTTTGCTTTTTTAGAAACTTCTAATTTGCAAGCTTCTGACGAGACCATTCCAAACAGTGGCTATGCAGTTGTAAGCACCTTATCAGGTAAATTCTGTACAGGTGAGTTATATTGTGACGGAAAGCAGATATCTACTCACACGCTTAAACTCCCGGAATCTACTATAATGATAACAAAGCGAACTATAATGCTTGCGTTATTTAATGCATTAAAAGAAGCAACTAACAAGCCTACTCCTTGGGGAACCTTAACAGGAGTGCGCCCGGCAAAAAAAGTGCGAATGTGGCTGGAGGAAGGCATCACCGAAGAAGTAATCGCCAAATGGCTAAAAGATATATATCAATGCAGAGAGGACAAGATTCAGCTTGCAATAAATGTAGCCGGGGCAGAGGAAAAACTAATATCAAAATATAATGATTCTGCGAAGGTTGGGATATATATTGGTATTCCATTTTGCCCCGGCCGTTGTTTGTATTGTTCTTTTGTAACGGCTCAAAAGAACGGTGAAGATGTCCATAGTCGATATCTAAATGCTTTGGCAAAAGAGTGTGAAAGTATTGACGCAAATTCCATAAATACAATTTATATAGGTGGAGGTACTCCAACAGTTTTATCCGAAAGAGATCTGGAAAAATTGTTGAAAATATGTACTCAATTTACAAAAATTTCAAAAGATGTAGAGTACACTGTAGAAGCCGGACGTCCGGACAGTTTAAATAAAGAAAAACTAGCTCTACTCAAAGAATATGGTGTTACTCGTATCGCTATCAATCCCCAAACATTAAGTGACGAAACTCTAAAACGCATTGGGCGTGCTCATACTGCCAAAGATTTTTATAAAGCTTACGAAATGGCTCAACAAGCTGGATTTGACAATATCAATACGGATATAATAGCCGGATTGCCGGGAGAAACACCTGACGATATGCAACGCACTATGGAAGGATTAAAAAAAATAGCACCTGCACATATTACAGTCCATACTTTAGCAGTTAAGCGTGCTTCTAAGTTAAATGAAAATCGTCCGGTAGCGACAGACATTTCCTCAAATATAGGAGATTTTGAGACAATAGATGCGATGCTTGCTATAGCTCAGAAAGTATGCGAAGATTTAAAACTTTCTCCTTATTATATGTATAGGCAAAAGAATATGGTCGGGCATTTTGAAAATATAGGATACTGCTTGCCGGGATATGAGTGCTTGTACAATGTTGCAATGATGGCAGAGACACAAACGGTACTGGCAGCAGGTGCCGGAGCTGTCACAAAAATTGTCGAGGACACCCAAAATGGGTCTTTAATCAAACGTAAATTTAACCCAAAAGATGTTGAAACTTATATAGAACGTATAAATCAGACAAATAGAACGGATGGATAATTATGAACTTTCAAGCTCCCAAGGGCACAAAAGATATATTTGGAGAAGAGGTACGAGCCTGGCAATGGCTTGAATCTCACATAAGAGAGACATGTAATATATTTGGATTTGGGGAAATTCGCACCCCTATTTTTGAACATACAGAGCTATTCCTGCGCGGAATGGGAGATACCACCGACGTAGTGCAAAAAGAGATGTATACTTTTAAAGATAAAGGCGACCGCAGTATCACTTTGCGCCCGGAAGGTACAGCCGGCACAGCTAGAGCATTTGTTGAACAAGGAATGTATAATGATCCAATGCCTGCTAAACTTTATTATATTGGCCCCAATTTTCGCTACGAGAACCCACAAGCGGGAAGATTTCGCCAACATCACCAGTTTGGGATAGAAGCTTTTGGCTCGCCGGAACCGGCAATGGAAGCTGAAGTCATATCACTTGGATACTATCTTCTGCAAAAATTGGGAATAACAGGCGTTACAGTATGTATCAATAGTTTGGGATGTAAAGAATGCCACGGAGAATATCGAAATCGTTTGAAAGCCTTCGTAGGTGACAATTTAAACACACTTTGCGAAGAGTGCCGGAAGCGTTTTAATAAAAACCCACTGCGGGCTTTAGATTGTAAAGTGGAAAAATGCCGAAACACCATGAGTAATGCACCATCCATACTGGAATCTTTAGACGAAGAATGTAAAACTCATTTTGAAACCTTACAGACTTTTTTAAAGGATATGGAAATTCCATTTATAGTTAATCCAAAAATTGTAAGAGGGCTTGACTATTATACCCGTACAGTCTTTGAATTTACAGCGGAGGGTCTACCTACTGTAATAGGTGGTGGCAGATATGATAACTTGATTGAAGAAATAGGTAGCGGGATATCTGTTCCGGCAGTTGGCTTTGGCATGGGAATGGATCGACTTCTCATTTTGCTAAAAAATCAAAATTTATTGCCGGAAAATAACCGGCTTCCTTGTCGAATATATATAGGCCACGCCGGAGAAGCAGGTTATCAAAAAGCTAAAGTGCTTGTACACGCCCTCAGAAATTTAGGAACAGCAGCAGAAAGTGATTTGCTTAAACGTAGTGTAAAGGCTCAAATGAAATATGCCGGAAAGCGCAGTGCTGATTTTTCCATGATTATAGGTGATAACGAAATAGAGGCAAATAAAGCAAAAATTAAAAATATGGAAACGGGAGAGCAATCAGAAGTGGCACTAGAAGCCGATTTTATAAGGGCTTTTATTGATAAAAACCAATAGAAAAAGCAAGTGAGGTATTATAGATTATGAAATTTTTACGTATCATAGTTTTAGCTGCATTGTTAGGATTATCGGCATGTGCTGATGGACAATCAACACTTGCAACAACACAAGAAAGGATCATTCCTGTTAACACAGCTCCTGTTAGTACAAGCACTATTTACAGTCAGCTTTCATATGCGGGACAGGTACATGCAGCAGAGCATATTGCTGTTATGAGCCGTGTACCCGGGATGGTAGATCAGGTTATGGTAGATGTAGGTGATTTCGTAAGCGAAGGAGACATCTTGTTTACCATGGATCCTGTAGATTTGCAAAATAATATCAATTCTCTTACTGCTCAACTGGCTACTGCTGAAGCGGCAGTTAATTCTGCCCGTACAGGAGTTACGCAAGCAGGAGGCAGTGCAGTTCAGCAGCAAATTTTACAAGCAACCGGTGGTGTTGCTCAAGCAGAAACAGCTATGGCTCAAGCAGAAACCCAAGTAGAGCAAGCTTCTTTGGGGCTTAGTCAAGCGCAAAATGCTCATGACACTGCCAGACAAAGCTATATGGATACATCTGCGCTTTTTGTTGCAGGTGTTGCTACACGTATGCAAATGGATCAATCAGAAATGGCTTTGTCTAATGCACAAATAGCTTTAGAACAGGCTCAAAACAACTATAATATAGCTAATGTTGGCCTATCACAAGCGCAAACATCTCACCGGCAAGCAGTACAAAGTCATCAGCTTGTTGTAGGAGAAATGCCCGAAGAAAACAGACAGAGAGCACAAGATGCTTTAGCGCAAGCCACTGCTCAAAGAAACAGCTTACAGGTTAACTTAAATGCTGCCCGCGAGCAGCTTAACAACGCATCTATACGTTCACCTATTTCCGGTGTTATTGGCTCAAGAAATATAGAGCCTCAAACAATGTTAGGCCAGGGAACCCCACCATTTACTGTAGTCAGTGCTGATACGGTTACAGTTAATGTGGAAGTAACAGAGGCTATTATTAACCGTATTTATGCAGGGCAAAAAGTATCCGTCCGTATAGGCGCGGCATCTGCTGAACTCTTTGTTGGTGAAGTAACGTTAGTAAGCCCGGCTGCTAATCAAATGACTTCTACTTTTACAATAGAAGTTTCTGTTGATAACCATGCAGGAACCATCCGCCCGGGAATGTTTGCAGAAGTTTTCTTTACCAGAGACAGGGCGGAAAATGCAGTTGTTGTGCCAAGAAGTGCAGTACTTATTGAAAATGGAGAGCCTGTAGTATATGTAGCAGATGGCGATAGAGCCATACGCAGACCTGTAGTTATCGGAATAGACACTGGTGCAGAAATAGAAATAATAAGCGGTCTATCCTTGGGAGAGCCTTTGATTATAAGAGGGCAAACTTCTGTTACTGATGGAGTAGCAATTTTGATAGTAGAAAGTGGAGGCGATATTTAATGAGCCTGCCTGCTTTTGCTATTAAACGCCCTGTCACCACTGTTATGTTAACATTAATTGTGGTAATTTTAGGATTGATGGCCTTTGTCAATTTACGACAAGAATTAATGCCGGAAATGGATTTAGGAATTGCTATAGTTTTTGCTTCCTATGACGGTGCAGGGCCGGAAGAAATAGAAAATCTTGTAACACGCCCCTTGGAAAATGCTTTAAGCACAGTTAGCAATCTACGTAACATGACCACTACATCTTCTGCGGGAACATCTATTATTGTATTGGAATTTGAGGATGGGACAGACATGGACTATGCTGCCCTAAACATGCGTGAAAACATTGATATGTTTAGGCCATTGTTTCCATCAGGTTTAGAACCCAGAGTAATGCAAATTGATCCTAGCATGATGCAAAGTTTTGTAGTTGGTGTTACCGGCGACTATGATATGGTGCGACTTAAAAATGTGGTGGAAGATCAAATTGTACGACGCATTGAGCGTTTGGAAGGTGTAGGTTCTGTAAGCATCAGCGGCGGGGTAGAACGTGAAATTAGCGTGGAACTTAACCCTACCCAACTAGCAGGACACGGCATTACTGCAATGCAAGTTGCCGGAATGTTAGCACAAGAAAATGTTAACCGCCCTGGTGGTGCTTTAATTCAAGGCGAAACAGAACTTCAAGTGCGTACAGTGAATGAATTTCAATCGGTGCAGGAAATTGAAAACTTGCCTATTATGACCCCTACAGGTGCAGTTATCCGCTTAACTAATGTAGCTCGCGTAGTAGATGGCTTTAGAGAAGTGACTTCTTACTCTGTCATCAATGGTCGGCAAGGAGTAACTTTGTCCATAACTCAACAATCAACAGCTAATACTGTTGAAGTTGGAGAGCGAATACACAGAGAGCTACAGTTATTGCAACAGGAGTTCCCACATTTGGAATTTACGGTCATCTCAGATACTTCCCATTTTATTGTGACAGCACTTAGTAATGTATGGGTAACAGTATTTCAGGCAACAGGTTTAGCTATGCTGGTGCTGCTTTTGTTTTTGGGCAATATCCGATCTCCGTTGATAATTGGAGTATCTATCCCTGTATCTCTGGTAGCAAGTTTGGCTTTAATGTACTTTGCAGATATGACCCTTAATATGGTATCCCTAAACGCCTTAGTTATAGGCGTTGGACTTTTGATAGACAATGCTATTGTGGTTTTGGAAAGTATATACCGTTATATCAATCAAGGGTTAGAACCCAAAGAAGCTGCTCGTAAAGGTGCCCAAGAAGTTGGACTGGCAGTAACAGCCGCCACACTAACCACTATTGCTGTTTTTGTACCTGTATTGTTTGTAACAGGAATAGCAGGAGCAATGTTTGGTCAGTTAGGTTTGGTGTTGTCTTTTACCTTGCTTTCTTCCTTAGTTGTTGCTATGACTTTTGTTCCTATGGCTTGCAGTAAATTTTTAAAACCTCAGCCGGATTCACAAAAGGGCGGTACTCCTTTTCGTAAGTTTTGGCTTGCTTGGAATCGCTCATATGGAAGATTTGAAGATCGTTACAGCCGCGTGCTGAGATGGTCTCTTGGACACAAAGCGGTAGTTATTGTACTTTTTTTGGTGTTCCTGCTTGGATCCGGTTCTATAATCGGCATGATGGGTATGGAATTTATGGGATCAATGGATCAAGGTCAGGTGAATATCTCTGTATCTGCTCCCAGAGGCGGATTACTTGATGAAATCAGCGAACTTACCGAAACTGCACTAAGTCGCATAAGTGATATGGAAGAAATTGAAAACATATCTGTTACTGTAGGTTCCGGTGGTGGACTAGCCGCCATGTTTGGAGGCGGATCTACAAATAACTCATCTATTTTCATTCAACTAACGCCTAGAGATGGTCGCCGCACAGTTGATGCTGTAATGGAAGATATGCGAAATCGTATCCATCCTTTACCCGGTGCTGAGGTTACAGTTACATCCTCTGATGGCATGGGTGGAGGTATGGGCGGTGGCGGAAATACCGTAAGCTTTAGCCTTTTTGGCGATGACATGGGCTTGCTTGCCTATACAGGTGATGACATAGTTCAACTTATTTCCACTTTGCCTACCATTAGAAATGCAGAAAGCTCATTACAAGCCGGATATCCCCAGGCTCAAGTTGCGGTAGACCGCCAACGAGCAAGCCGCTATGGATTACAAGCCTCAGCAATTGCTAGTACAGTGCAAATGGCTATTGCAGGTACTACTGTAACGCAATACCGCGTTGGAGGCACAGAAGTAGATGTAGTAATGCGTTACCAGCCGGAACGCCTTGTTCACATCACAGATCTGCAAAATTTGATGTTATCTACTCCTATGGGCACGTCTATTCCATTATCCGAAGTAGCGGACATTGTAATTGAACAAGGCCCGGCTTCCATAACTAAGCAGAATCAACGCCCATACATCACAATAAGCGCAGAATTTATAGACACTGACTTAAACTCTGTTACTCAAGAAATAAGTGCCTTATTAGAGGACTATGTATTTATGGGAGGAATAACCTGGGAGTTTGGCGGCGCATTTGAAATGATGATGGAATCATTTGTTGCTTTAGGCTGGGCATTGCTCCTTGGCTTTGTATTGCTGTATATGGTTATGGCGTCTCAATTTGAATCTTTGGCATACCCTTCTACTATTTTATTTTCTATTCCTATAGCATGGACGGCAGGGCTTTTTGGAATATTTATTATGGGAGAAAATATCAGTATAGTATCCTTTATTGGACTAATCTTGCTAATGGGTATTGTTACTAATAACGGAATTGTACTTGTAGACTATATCAACACTAAACGGCGCGACGGACTGGTAACATTTGAAGCCATAATATTTGCTGCCAAAGTTCGTTTGCGTCCCATTTTAATGACCACCATTACAACAGTAGTAGGCTTAATGCCTATGATGCTTGCCACCGGAGAAGGTGCCGAAATGCAACAGCCTTTAGGAGCAATTATCGTTTTTGGCCTATCCTTTTCTACAATGATTACGTTGATTTTAATACCTGTGTTATATTTGATATTGCATAATATTCGCAAACGTATTTTTTCAATGGGTACATGATTTTTTAGCAGTTGAAGCCAAAGAAAAAGCGAGCCTTTTCTTTGGCTCGCTTTTTCTTCCGGGGTTTTACAACACCCCTTTTTATATTAATTTAGCATTAAATCACACGGTTTGCACGTACAAAACGGGTGCGCCAGTATTGTTCATTCATACCGGAAACCATTACTCCACCAATGGTTGCAGAGTGGATAAATTGATTATTGCCAATATAAATTCCTACGTGAGATACGCGGCGTCCGCCACTTGTAGCAAAAAAGACTAAATCACCGGCTTGCAAAGCATTACGAGATACATAAGTCCCATTACTTGATGCCATAGAAGCAGATGTACGATGAAGGTTTATGTCAAACTGTCTCATTACTAAAACTACAAAAGCAGAACAGTCAAGTCCTCTGGATGGATCCATGCTACCAAAACGATACGGAATGCCTAAATAAGTTTTTGAATAAGCGATAAGATCGCCTATAAAATCTGCACTTCTACTATTACTTGCTCCCGAACCTCCGGGAGGTCGTACCGTTGATAAAGATTCACCAAATTGCACAATTATAAATCCACTTTCTACAAAGCCTCTTTCACCATTAAAAGTTACTTCATACCAGTTTCTATATTGGCCTGTAACTTGAAGTTGATCTCCCCTACGTATAATACCTAAGAGTTCATGAGATTCCGGCGCGTTTACCACAGGAACATCATCTTGCATTGCTGTTCCTATTGTTTCGGTTAAATTTACAAATTCTCGGTGTATGTATACGTCGCTATAATTTTGTATATTTACCCTGTAAAAGTCACCTGCAATATCCACAACCTCAATAGCTTGCCCACGATCTGCTTGCAATAGGATGTTTGAATCTGAATCTATAGAAGGATACTCGCGCACCCTAACATTGCTACCTGTTAATTCTCCTTGAATATTTGCATAATCCCTGGGAAAGTCATATTCACATCCGCAATAGTCAAGGAATAATTCTTCTTGAATATCAGCGTAAGCTGTAGGCGAAAATAAAATAATGCTGCCTGTGGCTATAACACCGGATATTAGCCATTTTTTCACACCATACGTTCTATTTTTTTTTGATTTTTGCATAGGTGCCTCCAAAAATTATTAATAATTTGTTAAAAAACTGTTTCAATATTTTATGAAAATTTTTCAAAATTGTCAATACTTTTTTTAACTTTTTTTCATTATTTCCCACACATAGTTAGAGTTGCTGTGTTACATAATACTAGCGTACCCAATTAAGACGGGTATCAATAAAATCGAAAAACTAGGTTATAGCATTTAATTGCTACCATATAGGAGGCACTATCATGCGCCGTATATTGCCAATTCTTGTTTCAAGTATAATAATTTTAATTATAGCCGCGGGATGCGCTGACAGAGTTTCAGATGTTGTGGAAACAGATTTAGCTTCTTTGGATATGGAGCTTTTAACAATATCGGAAGAACTGGGAGCTTTTAGTACGAAGTTTGATCCTAGCGAGAATGGACGTACCATAAATATTGAACTTGCGTCTGACTCAATCAATCAGACTATCGTGCAGTCCGGAGAAGAATTTTCCTACAACAAAACAATTGGCCCAACTACAGAAAAAAACGGATATCAGTTAGCCATGATATATGTAGGCGGTAAAAAAGATGAGGGATTCGGCGGTGGTGTGTGCCAAGTTTCAAGCACCTTGTATAACGCAGCTGCAAATGCCGGAATGACCGTTACAGAACGGCATGACCATTCTTTGCCCGTAACGTATGTTGAAGCCGGTAAAGAGGCCGCCACATCATACGGGGTTAAAGACCTCAGATTTATTAACGAACTATCACATCCTGTTATAATTCATAGCCATGTGGAAAACGGGATTGTAAGCGTCAGTATTAACGTTGCTTAAATTGTAGCTGTAAAAAACTAATTTAAAAAATAAAACGAGAGAAAGCATAAGCCGACTCTCGTTTTATTTTAGCGAACGAAGCAGTGAGTTGTTGTGCTAAAAAATTATATTACATCGTACAAGCGGTGTTATTTCCATATTCTTAAAAGTTTCAGCCCAATCACTAGAGTATTGTTGATATAAAGAGTATCGCTGTTTACGCAAAGCTGCCATAAAATTAAAACCATCAAACTCCAATTCCTGTTGTAATTTTTGAATAGCATTGTTAATTTCCCCAGTAATTAACTGCTCATATTCTTCGTTTAATGATTTATTATTTTGAAATGATTCAATTTCTCCTTTTACCCGCACATCTATTATACAGCGTAGCCGCCCCGCTTCTTCACTAAAATGCAATTTACTTTTGTGATTACGAACAATCATAGAGATATGATCATTTGTGGTTAGTATTGCATCCTGACACGCTTTATTTGTAGCCCATAGCAGACCACGGAGTTGAATACCGTCTAATTCTCCGGCAAGCTGATAATCTTTAATAACCAATGCACCTTTTGTTAGAAGGTTTTCATTGTTTTGTTGTCCCTCTTGTATGAATGGCAACAAAGTGTTTCCGGTAGTACGTAGGTCATTAGTCATATCATTAAAAGTTTTGTGAAAGGATCTTCCGCCGCTTTTAGGCGCAAGACGGTAGAAATTTACCACGTAGTAGCCGGGTTTAGATTCACCTTGAGGATGCGCACTTAAAACATCAGACACTTTTGAATCAGTGGCAAGTACTGTTATTGTTCTGTCTATTTCTGCATAATTTTCTATAGTAGCTATGGCCTCGCGAAATAAAGTTTGATCTTCTAATAGGCTTTTGCCTAAAACAATAGCTTTTACATGTCCTAAAAATAATTTTCGGCTTGATCGCGCGTCTAGTGCCCTAATAGCTTCAATTACTGTTTGACCCAAGGCGGAAGGGTCATTATTTTCTTCTTCCTCAACATCATTTGAATTTCCTTCCTCGCCGCCGCCGGAATCTTCCGAAGGATGGGCTATCGTTGCAAAAAATCGAAATCGAGATTGTCCTTTTTCATTTGGATTATCTTCCGCTTCTTCAGATTCGTTTTTCTCTTCCGGTTTCTCGTCCTTTCCCTCTGAGTTGTCATTCTCTTCAGATTTTTCGTCCTTTTCTTCTGAATTTGTCTCTTCTTTCGGTTTTTCCTCTTTAGGTCTGTCATTTTTTTCTGATTTGTCAACCATTGCATCTATCCCAATTGCAACCGCAAAAGCACGATTTTCCAGCTCTATACTATCCCAGCATCCACTTGATAGTAACAAAATATTTGCAAAAATAAACCAGAATATTTTTTTTCTCATTTTGCACTCCTACGTAATTTGTTAACTATTATCAAAATAATAGGAAGTCCTACCCAAAAACCCAGGCCAAATGTCAAAAATATTCGATCTAGCATCCAGTAAATTTGCACCCGGCTAAAAGGTATCATAGCTACAATGCAGACTATTATTGCACAAGCAATTACCCACCAAATATGTTTTCCGCGTTTTACTTTGCTTTTGCCTAACGTTGCACCATAAAATAAAGAGGCTGATGCAAATGCGAAAACAGACAGCATCCAAAAGCTTAAAATTAATGCTCCTTGACGAGCTAGTAATGCTCCGGGGACATTAAGCATGTCTATCAGCTTTAGCACCGGCCATTCTGTATTGCGGGTATTATAAAAACCAAGCTTTGCTAAAGTAACGACTGTTATCAAGATCATTAGTACTCCCGCAAAAGCCATAGCCTGTACAGCGGCTCGGCGGCCATTTTGAGGTTTATTAAGATATGGAAAGGCTAACCACATAAATTCCAGCCCGGTAAAGATAAACCCTAGCCTTATTACTCCACGAGCTAAATTTTTCGGTGGTGTTACAAATACAGGCATAAGGTTAGTTAAATCAATATTCAGCAGGGCTACCACTCCAAGGATTATCATAGGTATCGCTATAATCACAATCAATACTTCTGCCAGTCTTGCCCTGGCTTCTATGCCCTTAGCAGCAGCAAATGCAGCCACTCCCAACACAACAATATATATTGCTATAACAGGAGTGTGTCCAAGTAAAAGGCTTCTGACAATCTCACCAAAAAGCTTTAGTTCCAGACCTGCACAAAAAATTATTTTAGCCCACAAAATAAAGCACACTATAGCAGACACAGGCGCACTCAACAAACGCCGGGTATATGCTTCAAAATGCTCATTTCCAAACAAAGCGGCTGTTCCGGCTACCATAGCAGCAAAAAGTAATCCCGGAAGCACAAATAACAATGCTACCAGCCAACCATCTTGCGCGGCATATTCTGCCGCTATACGAGGCATTACCACAAAACCTGTACCAAAAGCCTCCAGCACAAATAATATTTGAAATTGTCTTAGAGTAATGCGCTCATTGGCAGAAAGCATATTATTGTTTAACACTCCCAATTTTTCCTTATTTCATACGGGTAAGATTATTTGGATTAGAGTAAAAAGGCCGCTTTTTTAAAGTAAACAGAGGCATACGAAAAAAGCTATCCTTGGTGTCACTGTAGTCATTCAATTCTGCTGAAGTATATGGAAATAAATACGGTATACCAAAACTTTTTAAGCCGGCCATATGGATTAAGAGAATTAAAATTCCGGCCCAAAATCCTAACAGTCCAAAGGCGGCAGATAAAAGCAATACTAAATATTTGGCTATTCTAAATCCTGCAATTAACGATACATTGGGGATCGCAAAATTAGATACTCCGGCTAAGGCTACAATGATAACTACAATTGGACTTACTAACCCTGCTTGCACAGCAGACTGCCCAATTATAAGCCCGCCTACGACTCCTAATGCTCCTCCGGCTGCACGAGGCATACGTATACCCGCTTCTCTCAACAACTCAAAAGCGGCATCCATCAAAAAGAATTCTAAAACTGCCGGAAAGGGCACCGGCTGTCGTGAAACAGACATTTTTAAAGTCAGAAGCAAAGGTATCATAGATGGATGATAAACCGCCGCCGAAAGATAAAATCCCGGCAAGGCAACGGCAAAAAAAGCAGCTACATAGCGTATAGCTCGTACAATTGACACGATATGCCATCGGTTATAGTAATCTTCTGCTGCCTGCAAAAAGGAATTTAATGTAACCGGCACTATCAACGAAAAGGGTGAATTGTCCACAATAATGACTACTCGGCCTTCTAAAATAGCGGCGGCGGCGGTATCCGGTCGTTCTGTCATTTGAACTTGCGGAAATGGAGAAAGCCAACTGTCCTCAACAAATTGTTCGATATAGCCACTATCTAAGATACCGTCTATATCAATATTGGTTAGGCGTTTTTCTACCTCGTTAAGAATTTCAGGACGTACTAAATCTTTTATATACATAAGTGCCACATCTGTTTCGCTACGGCGGCCTACCCTGGAATGTTTAACTTTTAAATTTGGATCACGTATACGACGGCGAATCAAAGCAGTATTAAATCGAATTACTTCATTAAATGCTTCCCTGGAACCATGAACGACTACTTCGGCCTCCGCGTTATTTACCCCACGGTTTGGAAATCCTCTGGATGCTATCATAATAGCCTTAGAATATCCTTCTACAAAAAGGATGGATTCTCCGGCATTTATCATGGTTATAATCTCATCAAAATCATCTAATTCTTTAAAATCTGCTGTATCTATCCCACTATCTTTAAATAGATCAAAAACATCTTTATAATTTTCTTTAAATGAATTGCGTGCGCCAAAACGCAGCAATGGTGCAACCACTGTTATTTCTATAGCAAAACGGTCGTTCATCATGTCTATATAGGTCAGGTATACCCATACAGGACGCTCTTGCCCAACAGGAAATTTTCGACTTACAACATCGTGACAATCGGTATATAAATCATCTAAAATTTGTATGTTTTCGTCTAATGTTTTGCTGACCTTGCCGGATACAACAGACATGTTATCACCGCCTGATTTTTGTGTAGTCATATTATTTGGTAAAACCAGAAAATTATTCAAAAACCTAAATACTTGCGCCAAATTATTAGATAGGATTATAATGAATTATAAGAATCTGTTTAAAAACATGATTTTCTTAAAGAGACGGAGTTGAGCAAGTGACACATTATTTTACTATAAATGGCTGCCATATAGCATTGGATGTACATAGCGGTGCAGTCCATATACTGGATGATTTGGTAAACGATATTTTAACCGGTGACATAGCTTCTTTAGAGACGCGATACTCAAAAGAAGAGATTGCCGAAGCTCAGGCAGAGATTGATGCTTTAATTGCCTGCGGTCAATTAAATTCCAAGCTACCTTCATCAAGTAGAGCTACAGAAATAGCTTTCACACAAAATAGAAAGCCTGTGGTCAAGGCTCTGTGTATGCATATTGCACATGATTGTAATTTGCGCTGTACCTACTGTTTTGCAGGAGAAGGAGATTATGGAGCGATTTCACGTACGCTAATGTCTGCTGAGGTAGGGAAAAAAGCTATAGATTTTCTAATAGCTAATTCCGGAAACAGGTCAAATTTAGAGGTAGACTTTTTTGGCGGCGAGCCAACTCTTAATTTTGAAGTGGTAAAAACCATAGTAGAATATGCACGTGAGCAAGAGATGGATTCGGGTAAAAACTTTCGTTTTACGCTTACTACCAATGGACTGCTTTTGGATGATGAAAAAATTAACTATATCAACAGCCATATGGATAATGTGGTACTAAGCCTTGATGGACGTAAAGAAATCAATGATAAAATGCGCAAAAGTAAAAATGCCGGTGCTAGTTGTTACGATATTGTTTTACCTAAGTTTAAAAAATTAGTAGAAGCTCGCAAGCATCAAAATTATTACATGCGTGGCACTTATACCGGAAACAACTTAGATTTTTGCAACGATGTACTCCATATGGCAAATTTGGGATTTTCTCAGATATCAGTAGAACCGGTTATTGGCTCGGCTACTGCTTCATATTCCATTAGGAACGAAGATGTTTTGGCCTTATGCGAGGAATACGAGCGGCTTGCAATAGAAATGGTTAATTGCAATTACAATTTCAACTTTTTTCATTTTATGTTGGACATGACTAATGGGCCTTGTGCAGCAAAGCGCATAACAGGCTGTGGTGCCGGTACAGAATACTTGGCTGTTACTCCGGAAGGTGATTTGTACCCCTGTCATCAATTTGTTGGAGACAAAGAATTTCGCTTAGGAGATTTAGATAGCGGTATTAGTGCTAATAAGTGGCAAGAACAGTTTGATAAATGCAATGTTTATACAAAGCCGGAATGTGATACTTGTTGGGCAAAGTATTTTTGCAGTGGTGGTTGCGCCGCTAATGCTTTTCATGTAAACGGTGATATTATGAAACCTGACGAAATAGGGTGCCGGTTGCAAAAAAAGCGACTGGAATGTGCATTGTACTTGCAATGCTTCGTAACATCTTAGATTTTTGCACAAGGCCGTTGCATAATCCTCAAATAAAAAAACCTCTACACAGTTTTGTTTCCGTGTAGAGGTCGTTTGCCTAAAAACAATGGCTCAAGCGCAGTTATCAAAGATCGAATTCATTAAAAGGAGGAGTAAAAAGAAGAGGAGCAAATTCTAACTTTCAAGGTTTAAAATTTCTTTAACTGCACTCAAAAGAGCATTTATATCTGCTTCATTGTTATATATACCAAAGCTTACTCGTATCATTCCTCCCGGGGCGTTACACCCTTGTACAGCTTCATTAGTTAGACGCGAAACGTAAGGATGGGCACAAAAAGCCCCATGACGTACTGCAATGGCATGATTATTTGCAAGGTACTCTGCTACAATATTTGGCGGTATGTCTTGCAAATTAAAAGGAATCACTCCAACCCTATCGTTAGTACATTCATAATCACCATATAAAACAACCCCCGGTAATTTTAACAGTCCTTTTATAGTTAAGCGCATCAGATATTGCTCATATCTTTTAATATATCCAAATCCGATAAATTGCAGTGTTTCTATAGCTTTTAACATGCCTACTACTCCCGGATAATTTGGTGATCCGGCTTCATAGCTGTCCGGCGAAGGTACATAAATTACTTCATCATCATGTACTACCTCTACCATGCCACCACCATAAAACTCCGGAATATGTTCATCCAACACACTTTTTAGTCCTACTATAGCCCCACCCCCATAAGGTGAATACATTTTGTGAGCAGAAAACACAAAAAAGTCGATAGTCTCTTCCGGTCTGTCTCCCAACATATAGATTGACCTGTGAGATACGATTTGCGCTCCATCCACAATTATCTTTGCACCATAATGGTGCGCCAGTTCTGCAATAGCATATATATCATTAACATACCCGGTAACATTGGAAGCTGCTGTTACACAAACATATTTTATTGCTCCATGATGAGCCTCAAGCAACTTGAATATATCCTCCAAAACAAGCCGTCCCATACTGTCTACTTCTGCATAGACTGTTTTACAACGTTCACGCCAAGGAAGGTCATTAGCATGGTGTTCCATTCTGGTAGTAAGAACTATATCGTCAGGACTTTCTATAAGAGCAGAAGCTAATTTATTAAGTCCATCCGTGGTACATTCAGTATATATCACTGTATAATCATCGCTGTCAGCACCTACAAATTTTTTAATTAGATCGCGCCCTTTAACATATATGTTTGTTGAATGTTCCGATTTTTGACCTTTCCCTCTGCCAATAGAACCATAGTGCAAAAGCTGCTTTTCTATCTCTTCTACCACCTGCTTAAAAGGCGGTGTGGTGGCAGCGTTATCTAAATATATTACGGGTGTTTCTCTATTATCATCCAGCTTAACAGGTGTATTAAGCCCATGAATCATATTACGAATAAAGTTAACTGTATTGGTCATACTTTATCCTCCTTTTTACTAGCCCTCTTACTTGGCTTTATTGAGTTTTTGATGCATTCACTGTACAAGTTGGGTTAGTCTATGTATATGGAAATTACCAGGTGAATGTGATACTCTGCTTAACAAAAAACTTGTAACATAAATACTTGACATTCGTTTTAGACAAATGTATAATCACAACATAGACATTTGTCTAATGAAAGCGAAAAGGGGAAGTTACTGTGAAGAAGATGAAAAAACTACCTGATGCAGAGTTTGAAATCATGAAGGTGGTTTGGGCCGGCGAGCCTCCAATAACAGCCAATATGATTATGCAAGAACACGGCAAAAAAGAGGGATGGAAAGTTCAAACGGCAATCACTCTATTACGTAGGCTTGTAGAACGGGAATTTTTGAGTACTGAAAAAAATGGCAAAGACCGTGTATATTTCCCTATGGTAAATAAGGAGGATTATCTAAAATTTGAAACAGGTAAATTCATTAAACAGTTTCATGATAATTCAGTTCTTAACTTCATTAACACTATGTATGACGACAAAGCACTAAACAACGAGGATATTGACGAGTTGTTGAAGTGGGCAAAGGAGCGAAGGGGGTAGTATGCAAAATTTTATTATCTCGCTTTTGATTTGCTCAATTACTATGTCAGTAACAGCACTGTTATATATGGCAAGTATGCCGTTTTTAGCAAAGCATTATTCCGAAAAAGGGCGTTATTATGTGTGGCTAATTATTGTGATTGGCTTAATCATTCCTTTTAGAACCCAATTGGATAATGCAATTGTTACTGTGGAATTACCAATCACTACTATGATTTATTCCGAATCTATGAACAGAGGATCACCTATACATTTTGCAGCATCAGAATATGAACGGCTTGCGATAGTAGAACATTTTCATATTTCAGAGATTTTACCGACTACTGCAAACATTTTAAATATTTCGTGGTGGCAGGCAGGATTTATGGTGTGGTTTGTAGGAGCGATAGCATCTGTTATGTATCATATCATCAAACATTATCGCTTTATGAAAATGGTGCGAAGGTGGAGTGAAAAAATCACAGACAAGCAAATATTATCTTTGTTCCAAGAGCTTAAAGCGGAGATGGGGATAAAAAAGCGAGTTTCCCTTTATTTATGCCCATTTGGTAGCCCTATGATTATTGGACTTATCCATCCCAAACTATTTTTACCAACTAAGAATTTGGAACAAGATGAACTTCGTTTCATTCTTAGACATGAACTTGTACACTACAAAAGAAAAGACCTGCTGTATAAGTATCTGGTAATAATGGCAACAGCTATACACTGGTTTAATCCAATTATCTACTTAATAGCAAGGTCAATAAATATGTTGTCAGAAATATCTTGCGATGCTGCGGTAGTAAAGAGTACCGATGTTGACACACGCCAATCATATAGCGAAACGTTAATAGGCGTGGTGCAATATCAATCGAAGCTAAAAACAGCATTGTCAACCAATTTTTACGGTAGTAAAAAGGGAGTAAAAAATAGAATTACTTCCATTATGGATATTCGCAAGAAAAGATCGGGAATAATAATTGCTTGCGTGATTATGGTATTTACGGTTGGTACCGGATTTATTTTTACAACTACTCCCGTGCTTGCATACAGCGAAGAAAACCGCGCTTATGCTCATTCAAACGAAACAACTACTCACTATGTAGGATGGAAAACAATCAATGACATTCCAATTCATACAATTGAAAATACAAACAGAAACATACAATTTTATATGTATTACATGGGCGAATGGCAAAGAGAAGTAATATCGCAACCTGCAAACTTGTCTTTTCAAGGTGTTGCCAAGATAGCAGCAGAGGCAATATATCATGAATTTGATTTTTGCATTGATGGAATGGCAGGATATATGGGCAGGTTAGACGTAGCTCTGCCTCTTTGGCATGGTGCTATTGTTTCACAGGAATTAACAACTCACTCAGATGGTGATGAACTATTCACTTTCTTGATTGATGCAGTTACAGGAGAAGTGCTTTCTGTAATGATGAATACCATAGAGTCACCATTTTTAGGTTAACTGCTTCACTACAATAAAAAAATTTTAAGGAGAAAAAGACATGACTAATAAAAATATTTTTACAAATTTCAAAAAAAGTATCGCATTAATAGGTGCGATGGGGATTATGCTGATAGTAGCCGCCTGTTCAACGGATGGAAACACCTCATCAGAGTCATCCCCTCAAGTGTTAGTACCACCGGTAGAAGTTTTGCCACCTACTAATACCCTGGCGACCGGCCACAACCCGGCAAATGAACAAACAGAGCCGGAGCTGCCGCCAACAGAAACACAGCCCGGGTCAGATCCGACATCTGTACAAAACACAACCACAACAGATACAACAACGCCACTAACATCTGTACAAAACACAACCACAACAGATACAACAACGCCACCGACATCTGTACAAAACACAACCACAACAGATACAACAACGCCACCGACATCTGTACAAAACACAACCACAACA
>Ga0123355_10002565_pt1 | contig 25744 bp, 22 predicted proteins | sample TergutEmb28metaG_3_FD_89872 | JGI IMG/M metagenome (GOLD analysis project Ga0123355, IMG submission 89872) | Embiratermes neotenicus P1 segment gut microbial communities from Petit-Saut dam, French Guiana - Emb289 P1 | ecosystem: Host-associated > Arthropoda: Insects > Digestive system > Gut ...
CGAGGGAATTCCTGACATTTGACTTTATTCCCCTCCTTGGAGGGGTGGCAGGCGAAGCCTGACGGGGTGGTCTTTGGGGGCGAGATAAAAGAGCACCACCCCGCCACTTCGTGGCACCCCTCCTTGGAGGGGAATCTTCACAGGAAGCTTAGAGCATCCCTGAAAATCATTAGTAACACCCCAGCACTCCAGACTCACAGGGTGTTGTATTCCAGAACATTGTCAATTAATCTACACCCACCCGCGAAGTTTAACCGCATTTGCCACACGCTCTATCGCTATGACATAAGCCGCATCACGCATATAGAGCTTTTTCTGCTCGGCTAACTCATAAACCGCACGAAAAGCCTTGACCATGGCATATTCAAGCTTTGCAAGCACTTCTTCCTTATCCCAGAAGTAGTTCATATTACTCTGAACCTGCTCAAAATAACTACATGTCACACCACCGGCATTGCACAGAAAGTCCGGCAAAACGATGATACCCCTTTGCTGAATAAGCGCATCGCAATCAGGAGTTGTCGGGCCGTTTGCCGCTTCACATATAATTTTAACTTTGCTCGAAACATTCGGGAAAACAGCAGGCGTTATTTGATTTTCAAGCGCTGCCGGAATAAGGATATCTACCTCCTGACTCAGCCATGCGTCCGCATCCAAAACCTCATACCCCAAATCGAGCGCTTTTTGTTTATCAATGCTACCGAAAGCATCGCTTATTGACATCAGCTTGTCTATATCGCAACCGTCTTTCTTTTTGAAAGTATATGCGGTATTGTCAGGCTGATTCCAGCAGGAAACAGAAACCACCTTGCCACCTAACTCACTATACATCTTTGCCGAATACTGCGCGACATTTCCAAAGCCTTGAATGCTCGCGCTCGTCGTTTCTATTGGCAGGTTCATCTGCTTGAGCAAATCCTTGAGTATATAAACACACCCATATCCAGTCGCCTCGGTACGCCCCAGAGAACCACCCATACCCACTGGTTTGCCGGTAATCAGCCCTGGATGTTTTGCACCGGTTATCGTCTCATACTCATCCATCATCCAAAGCATATGCTGACTGTTTGACATGACATCCGGTGCCGGAACATCTTCATTCGGCCCAAGTTGCTTGTGAATTGCACGGATATAACCCCTGCACATCCGCTCCTGCTCACCTTGCGACATGGTTCGCGGATCGCATACAATACCCCCTTTTGCACCTCCTAAAGGAATATCAACACAGGCGCATTTCCAGGTCATCCACATAGAAAGGGCGCGTACTGTATCGGCCGTCTCGTGAGGATGGAAACGAATGCCACCCTTACCCGGCCCCCTTGCATCATTATGCCTGATCCGAAAAGCCTGAAAAGTCTTTGTTGTGCCATCATCCATTTTAACCGGAATTGTAAAGTGAAGCTCCATCATAGGCACGCGCAAAAATTCGCGCATCGCACTATCGAGTCTTATAAGCTCGGCAGCATTGTCGAATTGAGTCTTTGCATTTTCAAAAGGATTGTAATCAGTTGTCATAAATAAATATCTCCCACTTTATTTTCTATCGGCGGCTAGTGTAAAACGTGCTTTAAATAACTAGGCTTTTCCATCACAACCTAGGACTTTGGTGATTTTGTGTCGCACAAGGGCTTTAATGTTTTCCCGCCCGGGGGCAAGATATTGACGCGGATCAAAATGTGAAGGATTTTTGCTCATATGCTCTCTAACACCGGCAGTCATGCCCAAACGCAGGTCTGAATCAATGTTTATCTTGCAAACTGACGACCTTGCAGCCTCCCTGAGCATATCCTCCGGAATTCCAATCGCATCGGATAAATCGCCTCCGTACTTATTGATTGTTTCAACAAACTCAGGCACAACAGACGATGCACCATGAAGCACTATGGGAAAGTTCGGAAGTTTTTTTGAAATTTCTTCAAGAATATCAAATCTGAGCTTCGGCTTTTGGCCCGGCTTGAATTTGTATGCACCATGACTCGTGCCGATTGCAATGGCGAGCGAGTCAACTCCGGTACGAGAAACAAATTCCTCAACCTCTTCAGGTCTTGTAAAGCTTGCATCCTCCTCAGAAACATTTACATCATCTTCAATGCCAGCAAGTTTACCAAGCTCACCTTCAACAACAACGCCCCTTTCATGAGCGTATTTCACGACCTCTGCAGTCAGTTTGATGTTCTCCTCAAACGAATGCTTTGAGCCATCAATCATAACAGATGTGAAGCCACCGTCTATACATGACTTGCAGATTTCAAAATCCTCACCATGATCAAGATGAATAGCAATCGGCAACCCAGTATCTTGCTCCGCCGCTTCAATGAGTTTCATCAGATACACATGTTTTGCATACTTTCGAGCACCTGCTGATACCTGAAGAATCAGCGGGGCACGCAATTCGGCTGCTGCTTCGGTTATTCCCTGAATTATTTCAAGGTTATTTACGTTAAACGCACCTATTGCATATTTTCCCGCATACGCATCATCAAACATTTTTGTTGTCGTAACCAGTGGCATAGCTCTAATACCTCCATTATTAGTAACATTTCCCCGGATAGTATACTACAATTTTAGTGCGAATAACAGACTTTTTTCAAATATTACCGAATTTGCTGTTTGATTTTCATTCATTGCTATGATATCCTGCGAAGTAGGTTACTACACTTCAGGAGGGTATATCATGAGTAATAAATTAATAGGTGCAGCAGTATTTGGACAATCCGGAGGCCCGACCTCCGTTATTAACGCAAGCGCATACGGAGTCATAAGGACGGCTCTGGATACGCCCGAAATAACACATGTATACGGCGCGGCTCACGGCATAGTTGGTGTCTTAGATGATGAGCTTTATGATTTAGGAAAAGAAGATGCACATGAGTTAAAGCTACTTATGAATACGCCTTCCTCCGAGCTTGGTTCTTGCAGATACAAAATCAAGGAGGAAAAGGAACTCCAGCGCATCCATGAAATATTTGAGCAATACAACATCCGCTATTTCTTCTATAACGGCGGCAACGACTCTATGGATACCTGCTCAAAAGTCAATGACTACCTTCAGCGTATCGGGTATGAATGCCGTGTCATCGGCGTTCCGAAAACCATTGACAATGATCTTGTCGGCACAGACCACTGCCCCGGATTCGGAAGTGCGGCAAAATATATTGCAACCACAATATCCGAGGTATATAAAGATGCTCATGTCTACAACACCGGCGCAATAACCATAGTTGAAATAATGGGTCGTCATGCGGGCTGGCTTACAGGCTCCGCTGCACTCGCAGGCATAAACGGCCTTGGCCCGGATTATATCTATATGCCGGAAGTTCCGTTTGAAATGGATTCTTTTCTTAGCAATGTCAAAAAAACATTTGCGGAGAAAAACAATTGTCTTGTTGCTGTTTCCGAGGGCATATGCTACCCCGATGGCACATTTGTAGCAAAGGCACAGATATCTGAAACTGATGGTTTCGGCCATGCACAGCTCGGAGGGCTGGCCGCCAAGCTTGCACATGCGGCAGGACAGAAAACCGGTGCGAAAGTGCGAGGCATCGAGCTGAGCCTACTCCAGCGTTGCGCTGCTCATCTGGCATCCCAAACCGATATTGAGGAAGCTTTCCTTGCCGGACAGGCTGCAGTCCAATGCGCACTTTCAGGCCAATCCGGAAAAATGATTTGCTTTACACGTGAGATTGAAAACGGCAGCTACAAATGCGGCATTACCTATGAACCTTTATCCATATGCGCCAACATGGAAAAAAATGTTCCGAGGGAATGGATCAATGAGTCAGGCACAAATGTTACACAGGAATTTATCGATTATGTGCTGCCACTAATCCAAGGCGAAAACAAGCGCAAAGTAGTCAATGGGTTGCCGCGTTTCGCTCAGCTCAAAAAAATCAAAGCAACACGCTAGCGCTTCACACTCAAAACAAGCAGTCTAAATTAATTGTAAATATAATACTTAATTTTGGTAAAAGAAAAGGGAGCATTTGCCCTAATTGTTGTTTTGTGATAAAATACCGTGTAATTATGCCTGATATCGTCTGACGGGATGGGAATGCAGGCAATACCGACGCACCGTAGGTTACTGCGGCAATATTAAAATACTTTGACGGAGGTAAAATATGGGAGAATTGGCAATTAAAGGGTTCATTGGAAAATATGCATTCGTTGACCTTTCAACACAGACTTATGAGGTGCGGAATTTCAAGGAAGAGGATTTGAGAAATTTTGTAGGCGGACCATCTTTGGGCGCAAAAATACTCTATGATGAGATGGCTCCAAACACACCTTGGGATGCACCCGAGAGCATTCTCGGTTTCGTGTCCGGCCCTGGAAACGGCACAGGCCCACTAGTCGCCGGCAGATACACTGTAGTCAGCAAATCTCCTGTCACCAATATGTGGAACGACGCCAACAGCGGTGGTACATTCGGGCCATTACTCAGAAAATCAGGTTATGACGCGGTCTTTATCAAGGGTATTTCAAAGCAGCCTGTCTATATTTTTATAGACAACGGCGAAATTAGTTTCCGTGATGCTTCTGGATTGTGGGGCAAAACTACTGAGGCAACCGAACATGCCATTTTTGAAGAGCTTGGCGACAAAAAAGTTGGCATAGCCCTTATAGGCCCTGCCGGAGAACGCAAATCAAAATTCGCCGCAGTAATGAATGATGCCCATCGTGCGGCAGCTCGCGGTGGCCCCGGCGCTGTCATGGGCAGTAAGAATCTCAAAGCAATTGTTTGCAGAGGCAAGACCGCTATTGAAGTGCACAACAAACCTGATGTTCTTGCCATCAACAAAGAACTTATGGAATGGGCAAAAAGCGGCCCGACAGCCGACAACATTTTCGCGCTATTTTACGACAATGGAACCGGCGGTTTATACGACAGCAATGTGGTTATAGGCGATGCTAATGTCAAAAACTGGGGCGGTGTGCCGGACGACATCCCAGACGAGGAAAAAATGGCGCTCACCTCTCAGGAAATGGACAAGCGCTGGAAGAAGAAAAAATATGCATGTCACACCTGTCATATTGGTTGCGGCGCAATATATGAGATAAATGACGGTAAATATCCAATCAAAGAAACCGGCCGCCCTGAGTACGAAGCAAATGCAATGTTTGGCTCCAATATGCTGATTGGCTGCCAGGAAACACTTAACTGGCTGAACTTCCTTTCAAATGAGTACGGCTTTGACCTCATTTCGTTAGGCGGCACACTTGCTTGGGCTATGGAATGTTTCTCAAACGGCCTGTTCACGCTTGAGGAAACAGGCGGCATTGACCTGAGCTGGGGCAATGCAGAAGGTGCTGTAGCATTGGCCGAAGCCATGTGCAAAGGCACCTCAGAGTTTGCCTTAATTTTAAACAATGGCGCTCTGGCTGCCGCAAAGCACTTCGGCAAAGGTGAGGAGTATGTAATGCACGCCGGTGGTATTGAAGCACCTGCGCACGACCCACGCCTCAACCCAGGTCTTGCACGCACATACCAATATGATCCGACCCCTGCGCGTCACGTCAAGGGCGGCCAGGGCTTTACTCCACCGGCTGCACTGCTCCCACAAGATGTGAAGTATGATTTCAATGATAAAGATCAGGCTGTTCGCGACATTGATGGTGTTGTTGAAAAAGAAATAACAAATATGGGCGGTTTTTGTGAATTTTCCGATTTTGCGTTCCCACCCGGAGTTAAGGCCAAGGTTCTTTCTGCACTGATTGGTTTTGACTATACAGGCGAAGAAACACGCAAACTCGGATTGCGCTCCTATACCATGCGTCATGCCTTTAACCTGCGTGAAGGTCTTAAACGCGAGGATAACACCATAGCGGGTCGTATTGTCGGTAAACCCGCGATGACCGCCGGGCCGCACACCGGACGTACTGTCGATAACGAAAAGCTGGCAGATATGTTCTTTGAGGCGCTTGACTGGGATACAAAAACAATGGTACCGTCAAAAGCAGCGCTTGAATCCCTTGGTGGATTAGAAAATGTAGTTGCCGATTTATACGGCAAATAATTGCGCTTTGGCTGACGGGAGTCAATCCCCGTCAGCTTTAGCTACCTGATGTCAAAAATAGCGAATATTATGAGGTTTTTATGCTCACTATAAACATAAAATTTATAGCAGCCGAGCTTACACCCGGCCTTGTCGGTGGGGAGTATAGCATAGCTCAGGGTGCAACAGTTCTTGATTTGCTCAATCACTGTGCGTCCGTTTGCAATACAGAAGTTCCCGAGAAAAATTTACAGTACCTCTACCCTCTTTTCAACAGCAGGCCTGTCAGGCTTGAAACAGAACTGACTGAAAACGGCACCCTCCACTTCTGCCGGGTGGTCGTTGGCGGCTAAACGCAACATCACTGCACAAACAAGTACACGGTGGATTGCATCATTTCATTGCAATCCACCGTGTTGTTTGTGTTTAAATGGCTATTTTGCGATGTGCGATGTACTAGCCCAGTGAATCCAGTATTGCAGGAATCACCTTATATAGGTCTCCGCATATGCCATAGTCTGCAACTTCAAAAATTGGTGCATTTTCAGCTTTGTTTATTGCAACAATATAATCCGATGACTGCATTCCGGCAAGATGCTGGATGGCTCCGGATATTCCGCAAGCTATATATAGCCTGGGTTTTACTGTTGTTCCGGTCTGGCCTACCTGATGTGAATGATCAATCCAACCGGCATCAACAGCAGCGCGAGAAGATCCGACAACACCGCCGAGACGATCTGCAAGCTTCTTAACCAGCTCAAAGCCCTCTGCATTTCCAAGACCGGCTCCTCCGGATACAATAACTTCCGCATCGGTAAGAGAAACGATTTCTTTCATAGCTTTTACAATTTCAACAACATCCATGCGGATATCGCCTTTTTTGAAAGAAACTTCGAGATCAATACGTTCCGCAACCCTATTTGCAACACGTTCCGGCTTTGCCATAACGCCCGGACGAACGGTTGACATTTGGGGACGATGTTTCGGACAAACGATTGTTGCCATAAGGTTGCCGCCAAATGCCGGACGCGTCTGCATAAGCTTTTTATCTTCAGCGTCGATATCAAGCTGTGTGCAGTCTGCAGTGAGACCTGTTTCGCTTTTAACTGCGATACACGGACCTAAGTCGCGACCGATATGCGTTGCACCAAGCAAAACGATTTCAGGCTTGTATTTCAAAATTGCCTGATATATCACCTGTGTATATGCATCGGTATTATATGTTTTTAGCTCCGGAGCGTTTGCATAGTACACAATATCAGCGCCATATTCAAACAACTCGGTGATGAGATCCTCAACATGCTCACCGCAGAGGATTGCACAGACCTTGCAACCTACATCATCGGCAAGTCTCTTGCCTTCACCCAGAAGCTCAATAGATACACCCATAAGCTTGCCTTCGCGCTGCTCTGCAAAGACCCAAACATCTTTGTATAATGATAAATCAACACCGGCAACTTCTTCCTGCGCAACCTTCTCAAAAGCTCCGAAAGGACAGAATTTCGGCTCTAAGCACTGATTACAGACATTACATTCCGGCCCTATAACAGCAAGCTTATTCTCCATGAATATAGCGCCTGGAGGGCAAAGCGGGACACATTTTTCGCAGCCCTTACACTTTTCGTTAATTACTCTTATTGCCATTTACTTCACTTCCTTCCTACTAAAGCACATGCTTCTCAGTTAGCTTAGCAACAAGCGTCGCCGCCATCTCAGAAACTGTACCATGAAGCATCTCCCCTGCTCCCTTTGGTGGTGGGGTGAAGCTCTTAAACACTTGTGTGGGGCTTGCCACGAGGCCTACATCTTTAGGATTGACATTGAGTGCAATCTCATCCCAAACTGTTATCTCTTTTTGATATGCTTCCTCGATTTGCCTTACTGTCATATATCTGGGTTTGTTGAGTTCTTTGATTGCTGTAAGGACACAGGGCTTTTGAATCTCAATGACTTCATAGCCATCTTCAAGGGCACGTTCAACAACGACTGTTTTTTCTTTAATTTCGCGGATTTTCTGGACATATGTAACGGATGGGATGCCAAGACGCTGTGCCGTTTGTGGTCCAACCTGGGCTGTATCTCCATCAATAGCCTGCCGCCCTGCAAAAATGATATCATATTTGCCAATCTTTTCCACGCCTGCGGCCAGTGTTGTTGACGTTGCGCATGTGTCCGCGCCGCCAAAGACTCTGCTCGAAAGCAGATACGCTTCATCCGCACCCATAGCAAGGCACTCTCTGAGCATATACATGGCTTGAGGCGGCCCCATTGAAATTACACAAACGGTCGTGCCGGGATACTGATCTTTTAGAGCAAGCGCCTCTTCGAGGGCATTTGCATCGTCTGGATTGAGTATGGAGGGAACTCCCTCACGGATAAGGGTGCCGGTCGCCGGGTCAATTGTGACCTCATTGGTATCCGGTACTTGTTTTACCAAAACGAGTAGTTTCATGTTGACTCCCTCCTATCTTCCTATAATGTTGCCGGCAATCAGCATTTGCTGAACCTGGGATGTGCCTTCAAAAATAGTGAATACACGGCAGTCACGATACATACGCTCAACCTTGTATTCCCTAATATAACCATATCCACCGTGGATTTGAACAGCCTTTCCGGCGATTTCGTTACATGCTTCAGCAGAAAAATATTTTGCCATCGAAGCGGCTGTGCCTGCTTCGGGACTATTCATATCTTTAAGCTGCGCTGCTCTGTAAGTCAGCTCTTTTGCAGCTTGTAGCTTTGTTGCCATTTCTGCAATCATGAAGCTAATTGCCTGGAAGTCAGCCAAACGCCTACCGAACTGCTTGCGTTCTTTTGCGTATTTCACTGCTTCATCCAAAGCGCCTTGTGCAACACCAATACTTGTAGCCGCAACGCCGATACGTCCAATATCAAGGGTTTTCATTGCGTTTTGGAAGCCTCTGCCCTCTTCACCGAGCAAATCATCTTTGTGGACACGTACATCTTCAAGGATGATGTCTGATGTTGGGCAGCCAATGATACCCATCTTGTGTTCTGCCTTACCACATGAAACCCCTGGAAGTTTCATATCTACGATAAACGCAGATATCCCACGTGAGCGTCCTCTTGCTTTTTCACTAAAATCGGTCTTAGCATAAACAATTGCCCAGTCTGCAACCGGAGCCGTCGTAATGAATGTTTTGCGTCCGTTTATAACATAATAATCGCCGTCTTTTACAGCAGTTGTCACTGTGCCACCGGCATCCGTACCCGCACCCGGCTCAGTTAAGGCAAATGCCATAATCTTTTCACCCTTAGCCACCGGTGTCAGGTATTTTTGGAGCTGAGCTTTTGTGCCCGAAAGCATCAACGGCCCGCCTCCCAATGAGTTTGGAGCCGACATCCAAATCGCCGAGACTCCGCTAACACGCGCAATCTCTTCTATTGCGATTACATAAGAGACGCAGTCAGACCCCTGTCCGCCGCATTCGACCGGAGTTTTGATGCCAAAGAATCCAGCTTTGCCCATTTTGTCAAGTATCTCTTTGGGATACTCGGCGCCTTCATCAACAGCATCAAGAATCTCATTGGTCAGCTCATTTTCTGCAAATTCGCGTGCCAGTTTCCTCATGAGTTCATGTTTTTCCGAAAAAATCATTCCTTCTCCTCCTACTTATGATTAAAACAAAAGATTTTCACTATAAGATGAACCAGCGTACGTTGGTCGCAGGCTCAATGCATCATCTCGCAGGGTAAGCAAAACAATACAAGGCTATTATTGTCTATGCAATCCTTTTCTTCCCAGTCAGCTTATTCCAAGGTCGCATTTACAGCCGAAACTAATTATATAAAATCAGAAATAAATTTATATTACGTTATTTGATACTTTTTCTTGAAACAATTCATGATTTGTGCTAGATTATTAATTAATCCATACACAATCTTATGTACACAACCCTTTCATAACATTCGATTGACATAAATCGTAGTATTAGAACACAAATATTGCGACAAAAGTTATTATAACATAAATACTGATATAAGGAGTGAAATATAATGAGTTCAACACTATTCGACTATGAGTGGCAATTCCTGATTCAAATGACCACAAGAATCAACTACTGTGAAACATATACAGAAGCCTGCAATACCTATTTGCAGCAAGTGCGCACACTTGTCCCTTATAATATCGGCGTAATTTTTCAAGCGGGAAGGGAAAATGGAAGAGTCACACTTACAAACCCAATATCAACGGAGTATCAGGATGACAGGTCATCCCACAATTTCTTTCTCGAAGGACAATACCCACATTGGGATGAATTTCTTATGCTGCCATACAGCTCTGTGTTTCGCCAATCCGATATAATAAAACCCGACAAATGGGAAAAAACGAGGGTGTTTCGCGATGTCTGGAAACCAAAAGGCATGTTCTGGGGGCTTTTCGTTGCCCTTGTCCACAAAGATATTCCGCTTTCAATTCTTGGAATCCAACGCGAGAAGTCTCAAAATGATTTTTCTGACAGAGACATATACATACTCAACACGCTCAAAGACCCACTTGAACGTAAATTCTTCTCACTCTTAGAAGATCGCAGGCTATCAAGTAGCGAAGGTTCAGACCGTATCCTCAAGGCTTCGGTCAGTTATGGTCTCACAAAAAGAGAGACTGAGATTGTATCGCTCATATGTGCGGGCAAAGGCAGCGATGAGATGTGCCAAATCCTCTATATCACTCATGCAACGCTGAGCAAGCATTTATCCAACATTTATTCAAAAACTAAAGTCAAAAACAGAACACAATTATTTGCACTTTTTCTGTAATATATCTTTCAATTTTTCGATTCTGTGATACAATAGCAAAAGGGATTTAAAAAACCTCACAATTGCTATACAATGAAAGGAGTAATAAGATATGAGTACAACCCTAAAAGGAACCAAAACAGAGGCCAATCTTATGACGGCATTTGCAGGAGAATCTCAGGCAAGAGTCAAATACGGTTACTATGCTTCACAAGCCAGAAAAGACGGCTATGAGCAAATCGCTGATATCTTCGAAGAAACATCTAACAACGAAAAAGAACACGCAAAGCTATGGTTTAAATTCCTTCATGGCGGCAGTGTGCCTGATACAATAGAAAACCTCAAAGATGCAGCAGCCGGTGAGCATTACGAATGGACGGAGATGTATGCCGAGTTTGCAAAAGAGGCGGCTGACGAAGGCTTTAACGAAATCGCCGCTTTGTTCAAGCAAGTTGGCGAGATTGAAAAAGAGCATGAAGCACGCTACAAAAAATTGTCTGACAACATAGCGCAAAGCCAGGTATTCACACGTCCAAACGATCAAACGTGGCATTGTATGAACTGTGGCAAAGTTATGGTGGGCAAAAATGCACCAGTAAAATGCCCGACATGCGCTCATCCTGAAGCATACTTCCAATTGCTGGCAGTCAATTATTAATGCCTGTCTATTGTCGCATGATTTGCACTGAGAAAATCATCGACAATCAACCGATCATAGGAATAGAGAAGGGAGTGTATCAAAATGCAAGTTTTGGTGCACTCCCTTAAAAAAGAAGTAACGCCACACCCTAAACTATGGCGTGGCGCTTTCTTCTTGACTTCAAATCAACTACGATAAGCGACCCGCTGTAGCAAGTAAGCCGCCCAATTGCTCACATGTTACCATGAACACTTCGATTTTGTCAACTGTGTAAATTTTGTAACTATAAATATCGACAAAAATAGTTGACAATGCAAAAATTTTTAAATATAATACGCGCCTAATCACATTATGTATTAAATTATCCAATAGGGAGATCCTGGAAAATGAAAAAAATTATTAGTGGAATCTTTGTCGTAGTGCTTCTTTTTGCAATGGCACCCATGGCTCTTGCAAACATTAGTGTTAGGTTAGACGGTAACCCAATTGCGTTTGACGTTCCGCCGCAAATGGTTGATGGCCGTACAATGGTTCCGTTACGCGCAATTTTCGATGCATTGGGTGCTGAAACCGACTGGGATGACAGCACACAGACAATTACAGCAACAAGAGCCGGTGTAGAAGTTTCGATGCAAGTCGGAAACCCTATTATCATTGCTGCAGGCACTAGTGTAACGCTTGACGTTCCACCGCTGATTATTGACGGACGAACGCTCGTTCCCACACGTGCGGTTGCGGAAAGTTTTGGCGTATATGTTCAGTGGGACGGCGATATGCAGGTGGTTCGTTTAGCAACCCAACCCGGACTGCTTGGACCGTTTCCGCTTGAGAATCATCCTGTTGTTGGTAATTGGCTAATGCCTGGAGGTACTCCTTGGAATTTTAGAGCGAATGGACACGGTGCATGGGCAGCTTTTCCGGCAGAAACCTCCCCGGCCACACAAGTTTGGCATGAATTTACTTGGGTGTCTGTTTCCCCCGGAACAATACGAATTATAAGCCCTGCCGGGAGCAGCATTGGCGGTCTTTACGAATATTCCGTTAGCGGCAATAACATGACACTTGTTGGGCTTGAAAATCAACTGGTGAGGCGACATCAACTACACCGTCAAGGCGGGCAACATCCGGTAAATCTTAACAATGCACTGGTTGGCAGATGGACAACTTTTCATACGGAAGGTGCAGACGGCACAGGATATGTTTTCAATGCGGACGGTACAGGTTATGCTTTCGGACCGGGTTTTAGAATCAACTTCAATTGGAGCACACCGAGAGACAATTTCGTGATATTGAACGAACTTACCGCCACCGGTGTTAGCGCCGGAACAAGAGCGCTATATTTTAACATTGAAGCAAATATGTTATATCTGCGTTTTCCGGGGGGCACATTATACATCGACTTGATACGACGTTAAGATAATATTATAGCGTTTAAATATGTAGGGGCGGCAGAAGCTGCCCTTGCATATTGCGGCAGCTTCACATAGAACAACCCATATTTTGTAGGGGACGCACATCCGGGCGTCCCACTTTTTTATGTGGTGTCCATAATTTTAGTTACCGTTTACACCCGCGTCAGACCAATATGAATCTGGAACCAAAACCAGAAGAAACGGAGTATCTGAGCCTCCGGGAGCTACATATGTCAGCGTCCTTGTCTCTCCGGCTTCTATGATTCCCAACACGACTGCCTCACGACTCCCTGCAAGATGCCCAGAATTTGGGATAAGCACTATTTCATCTTCAAAACCAATAAGCGCGCCCATAAAAATAGTGCCACGCGGATTAAGCAGAACACCTATCCTGCTATCGGCTGTGATAGATATTTCATAAACAACTCCCCAGTTGCCGAAGTTTGTAATCCTCTGCGACATGAGCGCATCAACGCCTAATTGGAAATAGCCTGCAAAAGCATCATCTCTGCCGATAATAATTTTTTGCATCTGCTCACCCTCGGTGTGGTAGTTTAGCTTAAAGTTTGCATTTGTGAAAGTGCCGCGTAAGTGCACATCTTCCCTATCATGTATCATTAGCCCGTCATAATTGGGCGTTGAAATGTTCTCTGTAATTGCTGCAACGGTAAATTGCAAGGTAGATGTAGCATATAAATCAATCAAACCTGCAAGCACCTGATTTCTGCGCATTATGCTTCTGTCATGATTTAAAACCACTGTCTGACCCGGCGCAATCACAATGGCATCATTTGACTCATTGTTTTCAAAATACGACACATTTACACGCTGCCCAATCTGCATAGGATCTTCAGACGGACCCGCGGCGCCTCGTTTATTTACTGTAAGTGTTACGGGGTTTGACCCATTGTTTGTGGCAAAAACTGCGATATACATTTCCATATCTGCAACATTTATATGATGATAATGGATACGCACATGCCCACTGGCCCTATCCCTGTATAGTATCCCTGCCGAGTCAACGGTTTCAGGATTATTGCTCGCAATGAGCGTCATAGGCTGAGTAGACTTTGAAAGCAAGTGTAGCTGTGGTCGCGAGTTGAAGTTGATGCCACGAGAATTATAAAAGCGATCTCCCGGTATCAAGTTTTGAAACCGAAACTGCATTTCATCTTGACGCACATTATTGCTTACTCTGATTTCGTACATCGCGGCTTGGCTTACATTGCCAAAAGCATCAGTCACAACAAGACTTACTTCTAGTACTCCAGGTTCAAAGAATGCTCTGGGCTGCCCGACCCTGACTCTAAGATCACCTCTGCGAGAATACGTCCAACGATGCTCAATTATTTCCTCCCAAAACTCATTTTCAATATCAAATGAGAAGCTCAATGCTTCGCCGATGTCTACATGAGAGCTGTCGGCACGAAAACCAACTATTTGGGGAGGTAAATTGGGCAATATTGTCAAATATACCCCTTGATGCCATTCACTCCAAAGCAAAGCATCGTTTCTCACTCTGAGTTGAACAAGCACCCTCCCGGGCTCTGGTCGGCTGCCCACCAGATGGCTCAGTTCTGCTCCTTGAAGGCTTGTCCCATCTCTTGTTACTCTCCATATCCGATATGTAATAGTCCCACCGTCAGGGTCATAGCTCAAATCAGAATAAGTAGGCCGCTGCCCTGCTGTCAAGGTATCAACCAAGCTAAAATCGGCAATCGGAGGCGTTCTTATAATGGGTGTGCGTATGGTGATTGTTCCAGTTTCACCATCAAACCCAACATAGCAATCAAAAAGCTCAGCAATCATTCTCAGCGGAACAAATGTTCGGTCGTCCTTTATTTCAGGCACTTGCGTCAAATTAAGCGTTTCGCCATCAACGCGTACTGTCCCTGCTTCCAAATCAATAACCAGCCTTGCCCCGTCATTGGAAATGATAACGTTTCCAGCATCCCAATTCACAACGGCATCCAATATATCCTGAGCAATGAATCTCAAAGGCACCATTGTCGTTTCTTCTCTTAAAAATGGTGCGCTATCCAGAACTATTTCTCTGCCGTCAACTGTTGCTACAGGGTCGTCCAGAGTCAGAATTATCGTTTTGTCGAATCGACTTTGCAAACTTACAGCTGATGAGATTAGGCTTGAGGCCTCATCTGTAAGGTGCGCTGCCAGTATGGGTATAATTGCAAATGTCAATATGAACACTATTATTGCATTGCGTATTTTCCTTAAACTCATTGAAATTCGTTTCTCCTTTTTGCGAGTGATTTATACCAAGAAGAAATTATACGCTACTTTCTTTAGAATAGCAAAAAAGTTTTTATTAGCATTAGCTGATCGGAGTGAAGCACCCGTCGGTTTAAATCACAAATCCAAACCTAACTCCGCTTTCCGTATTCTTTACGAAGCATTTCCCACCGTGCAATTCAATGATTTTCTTTGTTATGGCAAGACCTAGCCCAGCGCCTTTATCTGCGCGGGCATTGTCCGCTTGGTAGAAGATTTCCCAGACCTTTGACAATTCTTCGTCCGTAAAAGGCTTGCTGTCGTTTTCTACTGAAAAGACAGTTCCTCGATTAACATATGTCTTGACGATAATATTCCCACCTCTAGGCGTATATATAATAGCATTTGCAGCAAAGTTTGAAATAACCTGACTGATACGCGCCTCATCGGCATTTATATAACACTCGCCTTTTAAATCAAATGAGACATTCAGTGCACGCGCATGCGCCGTGAGCTCTAGCTTGTCAAAAATTGACTGAGCGAGTTCTGAAAGAGAGAACTCATCTCTCGCCAGCACTACCTTTCCAGCCTCCAACCGCGACAAATCAAGCATTTCCATCACCATCGCATCCATACGTTCGGACTCGGCGATAATCACATCAAGATACTGTTCACGCTTTTCCTCTGCTATGCGCTCTCTCAACCCCTCCGAATAACTGTGGATAATCGCAAGCGGTGTTTTCAACTCATGGGCAATATTTGAGGTCATCTGCCTCCGGTTTTGCTCGGCCTCTTTTGCGTATTCAAGCGCTGTCCTCAATCGGGCGAGCTCATTTCTACTTTTGGGCAGCTCATCGCTAATTTGCTCGTAATATTCATACAGCTCGTAAAGTTCACGCCATTTCTGCGGCTTATCTTCCGGAAATGTGATTTGCCTCCAACCGTCTGCAATCCCCTTGTTTACCATTTCAAGCGGCTGCGTCAAACGCTTCTCAATGACTTGTTTTAACCCGACCGCCCCAAAAAACACAATAACAAAAGTAACGCTATAAACAAGCGTCAGTGAATTGATCGTGTGACCCAGTGGGTTTCCATGAATTGCCGTAAGCATAATAAAATCTGGTTTCGTCGAAAACGCTCCGGATTCAACGTCATATTCGGTAAAAGCGTCTCTAAAAATATGCGCATGTGCTACCATAATGTTTCTCAGGCTGCGATCTCCGGCATCCAAAGGCATCCAACTATTTAGTGCAAATGGATTATCCGCATGCTCACGAAGAAATGACAACACGCTATCGTATTGATTTGAACCAGCAGTGACAGGGCTGCCACCAACATTGACATTTTCAAGCCACGGCCAGAGTCCATAAACAGTGACCAGGGCTTCTGCATTTAAAACCTCTGCACTGGCATCGAACATGGAGGTCCACTCTAAAAAACCCGCATTGTCAAGCGCACTGGTTGGAGGGGCTCTGAATGTCTCATATACTCCAAATTCATTCGTTCCGATTTCATAATGCTCCCTAAATTCACCACCGTTTCGAGCGCTTTCAAACGCCCTTTCAAACGCCTGATTGTAGTGCTCATGTGATATATAACATAGCTTAATTGGATGTATGTAGAAATCCGCTACAAACCCGGTTATCCGTACCGCGAATATGTTAAGCATACGCACACCCACGCCCCCCATATGCATAGGTAAGGATGATCCAGCCATACCTTCCACCAAATCCAGGTTAAACACCAAGCGGCCTAACGCGGCATTTTCCTCTTCGTATGCATCACGCAACGTTATCCAGATATCCTGTGGAATATAATGAATATGTACAAAATCGCTGCTATCCATAATTATATTTCCATCCACATCAGCAAATAGGACCGCCGATTGAAATGCATATGACGGATTGCGTAATATTCCAGTTCTTAAGCGTCCGAAAATCCCACTTCCATCCCAATTTTCCGGAGACATTATCCCATAGCTAACCCAACGGGTTTCCCAGATAGTCCGGTACATAAGCGCAAATATACCGGCAGGCTTAGACTTGACATCTGCAAGCGCATCCTCATCCGCATATATTTCTTCTAACACGCTGCCCACATCATGTACAAACCGCTGTTGCCGCTCCAGAAATGCGCTATAAAACATCTGGGCTACCACCATTGTCATGCCATACATCGCTGCCGCCCACAATATGAATGTAAAAATAAAAATCCGCAGAGTTATCGCTTTTATTGAGCGCATAGGTTTTTTGTTTTTCATATCAGTAGCACACCTTTGGTATTTCTAAATCCAAACTATCCTTCCAACTTATATCCCGCTTTTATGACCGTTTTTATGCAGTCGGCGTACTCCCCCAGCTTTTCCCTCAAGCGCTTTATGTGGGTGTCCACTGCGCGAGACTCTCCTTCATAATCATATCCCCAGCATTTTACCAACAGTTGTTCTCTGCTCATAATCACATTTCTATTTCGCATCAGGCAGAGCAACAGCGCATATTCTTTTGGCGTGACCAGCACTTCCCTCTTTCTTGCATATACTTTCCGTGTTGACAATTCAATAGAAATCCCTCCGGCTTCGAGACGGTCACCAATCATAACATTGCCACGGTTGCGCCTGATAAGCGCAGTAATTTTTGCATACAGTACGGACATAGAAAATGGTTTGGTCACATAATCATCGGCGCCAAGTTCATAACCATACAGTTTATCCTCTTCGTCGGACAACGCAGTCAAAAACACCACCGGGACTTCACTTTTTTCTCTCAGCGCACGGCATACTGCAAAGCCATTCAGCTCCGGCATCATAATATCCAGAAGCACTGCGTCAAAATCATGCGCGTCTATGAGTTCCAGTGCTTCAGCACCGTTTGATGCAGTTATTGGAATGTCTTTTTTGCTATGGATGTAATCGCTAAGTATCTCGCGCAATTTGGGTTCATCTTCAACAATCAATATCTTGCTATCCATCTCTCTGGTCTCTTCCCCAATCCTGTAGTATTTCGACATTATACACAATAAACGATGGATTTGTACTCTTTGTGTCAATATGAGTTGCAAGCTGCCAGAGCAAAATTTACAGCCACCGGAAACCAAGCCCAATCAACCTGTAGCTTTTGCGTTACCTATGTGATACAATCCATGGCAGGATTCTATCAGGCTACCGAAAGTCTATAACAAAAATAAATTGAGGTCGAATAAGGAGCAAATCAACATGACTAAAACAATTTACTACTTTTCTGCCACAGGAAACAGTCTGCAAGCCGCACTTGACATTGCAGACGGCATTGGCGACGCAGATGTTGTATCCATTTCAAAAGCAGGCATGAACGCCACATGCGACAGCGATGTGATTGGTTTTGTGTTCCCATGTTTTGCATGGGGGCCACCTATTATGGTGCGTGAGTTTATCAAAACAGCTGCTTTCAATAAGGACGCATACTTTTTCACTGTGGTCACCTGTGGTTCTGGAATCGGTGGGTCTGTCAGTAGCGTTGATGCGCTGCTGTGCGACAAAGGTGCAAAACTATCCTATGGCGCGAAGCTAAAATCCGTATCGAACTACATCGTGCTGTACAACGTGAGAACCGACAGGGCTGATGAAACGCTTGCCAACTCCGATGTTGCACTTGCTCAAATTATCGCCGACCTCAAAGAAAACAAAGCACAGAAAATAGGGCGTGGTTTGGGAATATCAAATAAACTGCACCGTTGTTTGACAAAGAATTACAAAATCGCTGATAAACACTATAATATCAGCGACGCTTGCACAAGTTGCGGTATTTGCGTATCGGTATGCCCTGCACGAAATATTGAGATTGCGGACGGCAAGCCCACATTCAAGCATAATTGTGAGCATTGCGTGGCCTGTATCCACTGGTGTCCGCAAAAGGCGTTGAATTATGGAAATAAAACGCAAACGCGCAATCGCTATCACCACCCCAAAATAAAGCCGGAGCAGCTACCTTAGCATTTTTGGTATTTTGCTATTTTCTGCTATGCCCATGCCTTTATCGGTGTGGGCATACTGCACCGCAAGAATGGGCGTTTGCACAAAATGGCATATCGCCCCCGCCTTTTATATAAGCCGGAGCTGAGCGATACAGCGTCTCTAAGTTCGTCGTTCCGCAGTTAGGACAGGGTATGTTTCGGTTTGTTTTATCTGCCATCGTTGCCATGATATTGTGTTCTGAATCACAACCCGGGCAATACAAGTCATAAAATGGCATCATGAAATCCTCCTGAATATCTAAATATAACTATGATAACGCGAAGAAACGCAAAAGACAAGGAGAAATTAGAGCAGGACACGAGGGTTATAAGTTCGCACGAACTCGATAAGTCCCAAATTGGGACTTTTAACGAAATAACATTTTTCCGGTTATATCATTCATAAAATAGCGGATGGCGTGATATGCTCATAAAAAATGAAAGAGTGGTATATCATATATCAAATACGCTGACAGAAATTTGCCCCATAGACAAAACAACCACCTAACCATTGCAAATGCAGCAGCTAGGTGGACATTTTTTCTTGGCAGCGGAACTAGGATTTGAACCCAGACAAACAGAGTCAGAGTCTGTCGTGCTACCATTACACAATTCCGCTTTGCATGGGAGATTATAGTACTTTTACAGGCATCTTGTCAAGCAAAATTAGAACAAATTTATGATTATACCTTGCACCCTCAACCTTGCAATGGTATAATTTTGTTAGTTGCCTCAGCAATTATAAAAAAAGTGATTGCAGGTGAACAAGATGAATATTAAAAGCCATAAAATAGAAGCAAAAAAAAAGCAAGATGTTACCCGGCTCAAAGAAGTCAGCGAAAGACTGACATCTGCTGCTATGTCCACGCCCGATGACCTTCTTAAAAAGCTTAACTCTAGATTAGAAGGACTCAGCGAAGAAATGGCAGATGAGTCTCGCTCAAAGTATGGCTCCAACATGATCACGCACGGCAAAAAAGAGTCTCTTGCCAAGCGTGTTTTTAAATCGTTTGCAGACCCATTTACTGGGGTGCTTATAGCACTTGCCGGTGTTTCTGCGTTCACAGACATTATCATGCCTGCACCCGGCGAAGCAAACCCCATGACCGTAATCATCATCACTGCAATGATCCTCATATCGGGCGTGTTGCGCTTTGTGCAAGAAACCAGAAGCGGCCAGGCTGCAGAAAACCTCCTGAAAATGATAACAACTACGACCAATGTCAAGCGGCAAGATAACGGAAATCAAGAAATACCCCTTGAAGATGTTGTGGTTGGAGACTTAGTCAATCTGGCTGCCGGAGATATGATTCCAGCAGATATGAGAATCATCCGAGCGAAAGACCTTTTCATCAGCCAGAGTGCACTGACCGGAGAAAGCGTTTCTGTCGAAAAAACCGCTCATGCTGTTGATGATTGCCGCACCCCAATTGAAAGCACAAACCTGGCTTTTATGGGCACAGACGTTATCAGCGGCAGCGCCATGGGTATTGTTTTGGCAACCGGCAATGATACTGTTTTTGGCGAGCTGGCGAAAAGCGTTGGGGAAAAACCTATAAAAACAAGCTTTGACAAAGGTGTAAGCTCTGTATCTTGGCTGCTCATTCGTTTCATGGCTGTAATGGTTCCAGTAGTGCTCCTTATAAACGGACTGCGCCCCGGTGGAAGCTGGATGGAAGCGGTTCTTTTTGCACTTGCAATAGCTGTTGGGCTTACACCGGAAATGCTACCAATGATTGTGACCTCTTGCCTTGCAAGAGGCGCAGTGGCCATGTCCAAAGAAAAAACAATCATAAAAAACCTAAACTCAATTCAAAACCTTGGCTCCATGGATGTCCTTTGTACAGACAAAACAGGAACACTTACCCAAGACAAAGTCGTTTTGCAATACCACTTAAATTTACACGGCGTGGAAAACCTTCGTGTATTACGTCATGCTTTTTTAAACTCATATTATCAAACCGGTATGAAAGATCTCATCGACATAGCCGTCATCACAAAGACACAAGAACAAGAACACGAAAACGAAGAATTGCACGGCCTATCAGAACGATATAAAAAAGTAGATGAAATCCCATTTGACTTCGAACGCCGCAGAATGAGCGTTGTTGTGGAGGACAACAAAACTCAGCTTATCACCAAAGGCGCAGTCGAAGAAATGCTCTCTATCAGCAGCTTCGCTGAGTTTGACGGCGAAGTCGTTCCTCTGAGCAATGAAATCAGAGCATTTGTGCTAAAAAAAGTAAATGAATTTAACGAAAAAGGCTTTCGCGTTATTGCCGTTGCTCAGAAAACCAACCCATCTCCCGTGGGCGCTTTCTCGGTTGCTGATGAATCCGACATGGTGCTCATGGGTTATCTGGCATTTCTAGACCCTCCCAAAGAATCTGCCTTTGCAGCACTAAAGGCACTAGACGAACTCGGCGTAAATGTAAAAGTGCTTACCGGCGACAATGACCAGGTCACGCGGTATGTCTGCAAACAAGTCGGATTATCATCCGAAGAAATACTGCTCGGCCCTGAACTTGAAGGTATGACTGATGACGCGCTAGGGGTCGCTGTTGAGCAAATCAGCGTGTTTGCAAAGCTATCGCCGCAACAAAAAGAAAGAATCATCGTTGCACTTCGGAAAAACGGCCATAGCGTTGGTTACATGGGCGATGGAATAAATGATGCACCCGCAATGAAAGCCGCAGATGTCGGCATCTCAGTGGACACCGCTGTTGATATTGCAAAAGAGTCTGCCACCGTCATTCTTTTAGAAAAAGATTTGATGGTGCTCGAAAAAGGCATAATCGAAGGGCGCAAGACTTATGCCAATATGATTAAGTATATAAAAATGACAGCAAGTTCAAATTTCGGCAATATGTTTGCCGTACTAATCGCAGGGTTATTATTGCCGTTTATGCCCATGCTTCCCATACATTTGCTTTTGCTGAACCTGATTTACGATTTCTCCTGCATTGCAATTCCATGGGATAATGTCGACAAGGAATATATATCCGTACCCAGAAAATGGGATGCTTCATCAGTTGGAAAATTTATGCTGTGGCTCGGCCCGACAAGCTCCATATTCGACATAACCACATTTGCCCTATTGTATTTCATCATAGGCCCCGCAGTTGTCGGGCAGCAGTTCCACGAAATAACTGACACGGCAAAACAAGCCCTGTTTATCGCAGTTTTCCACGCAGGCTGGTTTGTCGAATCCATGTGGTCACAAACACTCATAATACACATGCTGCGCACACCAAAAATCCCATTTATTCAAAGCCGTGCTTCTGCCCCACTGACACTCATATCGTTTGCCGGAATCGCTGTATTGACTGCAATACCTTTCACAGAAATAGGCACATCAATCGGGCTGGCTGCGCTTCCATGGGCTTTCTTCCCCTGGCTTGCACTGACCGTAATTGCCTACATGGCAGTTATGACCATATTCAAAAAGATTTATATCAAACGATATGGCGAACTGCTATGATATGATTACATTAGAAATGCAAAAAGATGCCATAAGAAAAAGCTAGTTAGTTGGAATACGCTACACTAGCTCATATATTATTGGGAGATGAATCTTTGTCCAAGATGTCGTTCTCCACCCAGCTCCATCTTACTGTTTCAAAACAAACAAATTTAGATGGAGGTTAGCTATGTTAACAATAAACTTAAGAGAAATCTATTACTGGTGCAAAGAAGACACATTCGTAGATGTTACTGAAGAAATGTTCGAAGCTATGAAGTCTGCTGATCGTCAACAAGCAGCATATTATCGACGTGCTTGTTGGCACAAAGCATACTACTCCCTTGATTGCAATGATGGGATTGAAAATCTCGCTATAAACCGCATGCCGTCACCTGAAACAATATTTATCAATAAAGAAGCTACTCGGGAGTTATATGCAAATATTTGCAAACTTCCCGAAATACAGCAACGACGACTCAATGCATACTATTTTTCCGACCTCAATTACCGGCAAATAGCTGAAAATGAGGGCGTTTCACAAAGTAGTGTCAGTTGCTCCGTCCGGTCTGCTTTGAAAAGTCTCAGGAATTCCATAACCAATAATCACTCAAAAAAAGTCAAGATCAAAAGAGACACCCCACATACAATAATATAATTCGATCAATACATAAATAATCGGCGAAAATCGGTTTGCTGCTTTCGCATCAAGCCGATTTTCCTGTGTCTCACTCATGAGCCGCTGTGGTGGAGATAAGATTGAACAATCATAACAACAATTAGGCACGTGTGATACAATACGATGAGGTGCTGATAAAGCACAAACTTTTAAAAAAGAAAGGTTTGAAAAAATGAAATTACAATCAAAGCGGTTATACATAGCCCCTTTTACAATTGATATGGCTCAAAGCGTACATCTCAACTCACTTGATGAGGACAACAGGAAATTTGTACCTGACGAAGTTTTTGAAACAAAGGACATTGCCGAAAAAGTACTTACATCACTCATATCATTTTATGATATAGAGGGGAAGCCGAAAGTTTATGCGATTGCGCTTAACGACGGGCAGCATATAGGTCACGTTCAAGCCGCACCGATAGGAAAAGGTTGGGAGATTGGGTATCATATTGGAAAAGCATTTACAGGTAATGGATATGCAACAGAAGCAGTTAAGGTGTTTCTTCCGTTTATCTTAGATAAATTGAATGTTTCCGAAATTGTTGGGATATGTCACTCAAGCAATATGGCATCACGTAAAGTCATGGAGCATTGTGGCTTTATGTTGCAGTTTGACAGGCTTGGATTCTACCAGTGGAAAATCAAAAAAATCCGAAAATATAAATACATTAAGTGAAATTAAGCGACTTTGGGGAGAGTGCAATGCTAACAGCAAAACTTTTCAAAAGCAACAGCTTGGCAGCTACAGTTCATGGTCTGCCCCATATAGTTGGTCCAACTTTAAAGTTAGTAATTTGCTGATTTAATCAATGTTGCCTTGTCAAGGCTTGAGGGTGGAGATTTGCGTCTCCCGCAGCAAATACTACCCGGCCTTGCCAGCGCTGAGTAAACTGGAGTGGTGGCGTTGTCTCACAACTCCATCATGATTCTTCACCCTCCGCTTTTATCGTTTGATACTGATATGCCCGCATAAGTTTTGTATTTTCGGAAGCCACCGCTATATCATGATTGCTTGGCGCATGACGGAGGTTGGGGTCTGCCCTGATTGCACTTGCCCGCTTACTTAGTTCAAGCAATTTCATCTGAATTTTTTGTTCTCGCATATCATCAACTCCCTATATCTTGCTCACATCCCATGTGCTGACTGCGAGCTTCCATACTTCATCATTGACAGGGAACTCCGTTGCCCCTACTTCTTTCCCGGTTTCCATCAGATGAATTACAAAGGGCATGAAATAGTCCTTCGCTGTTCGCAGCTCCAAATCCATGATTTCAGACCACACCGGGGCATATGCCGCAAACCCGGACATTTCAAGCCCTTCGGCGACGGCATCCAAGTCGTAAGCCACTCTTCGTTCATCAACCTTCCATCCGGCATCTGTCAGTGTCAAAATTGTGTATGCTGCCCTTGTATCCCAATCTAATGGCTCTCCGCACGACCCCGGATTTATGAACAGTTTACCGTCATACTCCATGTGAAACTGTAAGTGGTTATGTCCCGACAAGTGAACGCCTTTAGGCATTGCTTTTATTTCGGCAATGGCTTCGGGGCAATTAAGTAGAGCGGCTTTTGCTTGAGCAAGGTATCCTTCATGGGCAAGTGGTGCTAATTTCATTATATGTCGAAGGTCACAGGCATGGAAAAGCTCAATCTTGGGTTTCCGAAAATATAAATCCATATGATGGGTAAGATGAATTTTTGTACCCCTATCTGCTAGGACTGCCGACTCCGGCAACTCAGCCAAATATGTCAAATTTTCCGGCAACAACGAACGATATGCCCAGTACACAGGCTTAAACTGTTCATTAGCCAGCTCTGCCGGATTACGACCCTGCAAGTCGATTAGATAGCCTTCGCCATTTCCGCGGATGACAACACACGATTCTAATTTCCTTATAGTTTCAACAACAGAATTGCCGTAGGGAAAACTTGACGCATAGTCGCCCAACAACAGAAACTTATCCACGACCTGCGACATAGCATCAGCCAAAACAGCATTAAATGCGTGTATGTTTCCGTGAACATCGGAAATGATTGCATATTTCAACTTCGGTTCATCCCCCTTTAGCTTACCACTACAACCTCATTATAGCCGAAGGTGGGCATATTCTCAATCGTTAAGACAAAAAAATAGCCGGACGCATCCCCAACGAGTCTAATCTCGCTACGGATGGTTCGACTACGTTCACTACTGTCTGGAGATAAGCGGGATCGAATCGCTGACCTCCTGACTGCCAGTCAGGCGCACTCCCAAGTTAGCCTTTCACGATAACCTTGAAAAAGGGCTAATTTGGGGTAGATTGATGCGCAAAAGAACTTAGTATTAAACAAAATTACACCGCATTCCTAAAAGCTCCTATCCATAACAATCAAGACAGAATTACAGACATCATCAAAGCTAATATCTGCCGCATAATCAAACTCGATTTGATACCGTTCCCAAAAGCCACGCATTTGTACATTTCCTCGTATGCTCTCCACTATCGCTGGGTAATGCTCTATCACAGCACTACTACCCCTGCGAGTGGTGGTTTCTTCAAGAGCCTGTTTTAATATAACCGTGTCACAATCAGAACCACGCA
>Ga0123355_10002566_pt1 | contig 25744 bp, 18 predicted proteins | sample TergutEmb28metaG_3_FD_89872 | JGI IMG/M metagenome (GOLD analysis project Ga0123355, IMG submission 89872) | Embiratermes neotenicus P1 segment gut microbial communities from Petit-Saut dam, French Guiana - Emb289 P1 | ecosystem: Host-associated > Arthropoda: Insects > Digestive system > Gut ...
AAAAAAAAAAAAAAAAAAAAAAAAAAAAAAAAAAGGGAAAAAAAAAAAAAAAAAAAAAAAAAAAGTAACAATTAATTTGAATACTGAAAACACTTAATATCACATACCCTTCTTGTACACTAGAACATCTTGCAAATGTCATCTATCTACTGTGTGTGTGTGAAACACCCATCTCTGCTTATCTCTTACATTACACTATGCCATTACAATATAACTATACAGTTTCCAAGCTGATATTTCATTGTTCTTGCAGTGCCAGTCTTTTTTAAGTTCAACTATACAAATTCACCATTTAATTGCTGATAGCCAGCTAGTACCATAAGGTTAATCCAAACCACAATCTTGCAAAGAATACCTTCATAACACCCAACTCCATACAAAAAAGATAAAGATTCAAAATAATGCTGGTTCCTTCCACAAGTCAGTTTGCTTCATAGCACATCACTCACTGACAAATAAATACATGCGTGTCACAAATATCATAATTGCACAACACAATTGTAAAGGGTAATAATGTGGCAGTGGAGGCAGGCAGTGATCTGTTACCGAGCAGAGCTTTGTTCACTGAAAACTACATGATCTTAGAGTATGTACTTGAATGAGAGATTACACGGTGGCTTTCAATGTGCAACATCACCTCTCACACAAAACCCAGGATTTTCAGTTTAATTTACATATATAAAAAAAAACACACACCAAAAAAAGGTTGGAAAACATGAAAAATCTTGTTAATGACAGTGACACATATATGACACAAGTTTTTGTGCCACTAGCTACAAGACAGCAGGCCACAAACAGAAAACTCAATAGCCTCAATTTGAAATACACTCAGTACACTTTTCCTTGCAAGTCTAAGGGGCTGGAGTTCTTAGATCTATACTGACAGGAGTATTTTTCTGGTGTAATGGACAGAAGGTCCACTGGTTTTGTGATGAAAAGGACAATTTCAAAAACCAAATATTCACTAAACTTTGCAGGTGTAACCCATCCACAACAGCCATTGCATCCATATGGCAACCTTTCATGACATGGATGTTCATCATGTGCATGGTGCGAATGACTTACTAAATCATGCATGCTGAAGTATGCATGATCTGTATGCTGACCTATGTCACACATGCTTGAGGGATTGATAAATTCAGTCAAAAATACATAAATCATTCTCAGTTCTGGCAATGAAGAGGGGCCTTACAATCTGTCTGTTCATATCTTATCAATGTCACTAAATTTATTATTTCCCTTTCCAAGGAACAATACCATGTAATGACTAGCATGTTTTGCCTGAGTGTCAATATCTGCATATTATTCAGGCTCGATCGAGTAATAGGAATGGTAGGTGCAGTGCTTATCAGATTATTTCAATTTTGAACTTCATCACAGTCAACTACTACAGATCTTTATATTAAATACATGCCGTTTCATGTATTGTATGAGTATTCTTTTATTATTGCAAAAAACAATTCTAAACACTGCACCCACCTTACATATACCAAAACAAACCTAAGTACAACAAAATGATCCCAAGAGATCAACTCCAATTACAAAAATGCTGAAGTCTCTGATGGCTCATTAAAAGGGCCACACTACCTTACCAGAACATAATTTTCAGACAAAATGTATCACATAATTAAGATGGGCAGAAATACTTGGGCATTCAACATTTAACTGGAAAATGTGGTGCCCAGTTTTCAAGAATTGTGCGAAAATCCTTTCTAATCCTCCATAACATCAGTTCAATACATGCACGTGCATCCTCAAAACTATCATGTCCAGAAGTATCCTGCTGAATTTTTCTTTTCAAGAAACAACCAACCAATGACTTCAGTGAGCGACGATATGGAAGCCCATAATAGTGAGGAAATATCACGGATGTGTCAATGACAGTGCCATGGATGATACGCAAGGCACGAAGGTCGTTTTCCAATCCATGACCCACAAGAATAGTGTCAGCATTTATGAAGCCCATTAAATCATTCTGAACATCCCGCAAGGATTTTGTGGCACGTTTACTCAGATCACGTGCAGTGATACCTGAGAACCTTGTGTTATAATCTATAATAAAGTTCTCTGGCCTCACAAGACAGTCATACACGAGGCGTCCGTCTGCAGCCACCACGGTCACTTTAGTTAGCTCAAGGCCACGAGTTGTGAAACACATCTCACAGTCTAATGCATAAACCCCAAAATTCCCATCAGGAGGTGGAGTCTTACGAAGACGAGTACGTACATAGCCATCAAATGGACCATTGATCCCAGGACCGACGCCATTCCACACATGTAATTTTCCCGTGGTACATCCACGTGAACTTGGTTTGCCATGACAGCAACTGTATTCAGTACGAACTGCCATAGGACATGTCTTGGTAGGCCCTGACCCCACTACCTTATGTAACTTTCCCCAGTGATACAGACACTGCTCCTGAGTTAAATATTCACCATCCACTGTTACAAAGAAACCACGTCCGCAACGGACACACTTCTTCTCATCACTACTACTGATCTGCTGCTCTTGGATCTTGTTCTTCAACAGACTCTTCAACTCTTGTTTCTCCTTTACGTCTTCAGTCTTCTGCAATATCACACTTGAATCCTTCTCACTATAGATGCACTGTCCAAATGAATCAGTGGATGATCCCTCACTACTTTCACACAAATCTTCCTCACAGGTCTTTTTACGACAATCACTAAGAAAGGCAGTGATAGCCACATTATTGTTCTCATGGTCTTCTTGCTTCACATCTTTGTCAACATTCCATTCAATACCAACTGGACCATAATCCAAACCTGCATGACATTTTTCTACCAGATTTGAAATGTGCATTGAACCACTTACTCCTTGGGATTCCCTAATCAAGTGTCCACCATTGTAATAACATGGTATTCCCTTTGGTTGCTTGGCACTCATAGGCACAAACTCCTGAGCATTGACATCAAAGTGCGAGGAAGTTGCAAGTGGGTGAGAACGTGTGATGGCAGATTGATTAGGGCCATTGTTTGGAGCAGGATTTTTGTATATAATTGCACGTCCGGGATACAAGGAACTCTCAACAGGGTAACCTAGACCTAAGAGTTGGTCAGGACTCAGGATATAATGACGCAGGAACACTGAAAGGTCACTGTCAGCAAGGTTCAACTTGGCATGCTGGCGCAGCACAGGGGTATGGGCAACATGGCGACGGTTACTGCTCCCATCTCCAGAACTGGTTGATCGTCTGGCCCTGGCTTTGCTTTTCTTAATGTTGACAGCTGAGAATCCACTCTGACTTGACACTGGGGAACCATCATCTCGACGTACACGATTCTTCTTCTGCCGACGAGTGAGAACTCCCTTACCATTTTCCTGTGGGCTGTTTTCTTTGTTGCCTTCACTCCCACTGCATTGCTCACTGCTACCCCCACCTCCTCCTGGGTCCAGTTCCTCAGAGTCTTCAGTGGTGCAAAAAAAACCATGAGAAAAAGGGAACCAACAACAACCAAACAGTTTTTAATCACTCATACTGCCACCTGTTGCACTACACCACTACATGCACATTCAAGCAAATATCTCCTGGGTCAGAAGCCAGGAAAGTTTCAGAATAATAAAATTTAAGAGTAAAATTGCCACTCCCTGTGTAGTTAGGTTAATAAAAACCCATTCATCAAAAGTTCAGTCACAAACTAATATATCATTCATACTTGCAACTATGGTTGCCTTGCATGAACCTGGGAACACAAATTGCTGAGTCACATGGGGTATTCAACTCTGACAACAGAGGGCAGACTTAGTCTAAAACATCTCTGAAGGTGGACCATATGTTTAGTACACAACCTTATGGAGAAAAGTCTTGTGCCTTCAATCAGACCTCATGTGGCAGTCCTGGTAACCAGTGTTTCAAAGTTTCAGAATTTAAAATTAACCTTCACACAATCAATAACACATTCATATTCATAACCACTGTCATCATTCATAAAAAACGTATGAACACACACGTTACAAGTAATTATGGACGAAATAGCAAAGTGTATGTATTGTTTTTATTGCTCACAAATATGGCATTATTGTCCCTTGTTATTATGGCAATAATGCAGCAACCCAATCCAGATATGTTAGTGGCACGACATGGAAATTCAGGAAGCGGGCTTGTTCTATGGCAGAAAAGTGGTTCCAGATATGAAGCCAGCAGTTTGAATTTTCTGACATAGAATAGGACAGCACATATAATGATAAGATAAAGTAAAAGTATAGATAAAGTTGTCCCTATACATGCTGTGAAAGCTGGAGGGGGAGTGGAGATATAGTTCCACCAAGTCTTAATCTTGGAACTAGATGAAAATGAGTGATCAGCTTCATGCCCAGCTCTTTTACCGCCAAGGAGAGATTCCCCTGTACCCATTGAATCAAAGGATAAGTAGGTCCCTGAGCCAGTCTGGATGATACAGAGAAGAGAAAACTTTCATGTCTGACACGAATTTAACCACCATTCCTCAGTTGAACGTCTAGTTTACTCACTACACTGACTATGCTACCCCAGCCCGCAATGGTAGACAAGATAAAGGCACAAGAAATAGCAAGCCATGTCTGGGGATTACTGGTGTTGTTGAGCAAAGTAAATGGCTTTGACGGAGGTAACATTTATGACCACTCAACAGGAATGTGCATGTTACATATAACAACTGTCTAACAAACTATTTTCCACTTTCCAGCAACATTAATGTACAAAAGTAAATCATTCACATAAAATATGAAATCAGATGTATAGCATCCTTAGAACAACATCTTTAATGGGTCTCATTCTCTAAAATACTTCTCTCAACGACTGTATCAATTTCAGTGACACTTCAAAATAAAACTGTGCTAGAATACAGAATGTCTATATTCACAACAAAATGCAGTGTGCTGTAACTGGTAAGACATGTCAATTAAGAAATTAAACCATAGCACAGGTGAGATTCAGTAACAATTTAGATAGGAAAATGAATGCTGTTAAGTGAAAGCAGGAATTTCAGGGTCACACTGCTGAAGAAGCAAGCTTCACTTACATTTCCCCAAAAAGTGTTTCACACTTTTCAAATGTGGTTTACTGGAATTCAACATTTTTTAAAAATTTCTGCACACAGTATACTAGATGAATGCATACTAGGAAGGTATGTATATGTTCCATGTCCGAACTGCAGTAATGGATTAAGATGAAATTTTGTTTTACAAAAAAATTAATTTTGTTGCACAGTGGTCAACTGAAGCCACTACATTTACAAAATGCTGAAATTGGATGTTAGTTAAATTTCTTTATATATATATATATATAAAAGGCCACAATACCAAAACTCGATATATGAGAAAACTACAGATATAGTCAGATTTACAGACTTTGTATACAAAATTTTTGATATGATATACAGTTAATATAAGAAAATGAAAAATACTTTTTGACAGTGCAAAGTGATGATACGTGTAATGAGATTAGTTCCAAAATGCAGAACTTTTCGTCTTCAATGAAGACAAATCAAAGCCAATGACATATGCAAAAATGAAGAGGGGCGGGGGGATTTATCCAATAAGTACTCAACTTATCAACTATCAGAAGTCAAGGTGTGCTTGATTCAACATGAAATAGAAGAGAAATATTTACTACCAATTAACTTTGACTTAAACTTCTCAATGTGCCTGTCCCAAGCAATCATCAAAAAATTAAAAGGCACAATTCCTTCTTCCACAACGCAAATACAACTGCTGGAAGCATGCCATTGGAGTAACAGGCTTCATCCAGAATACAGATGTGTAGCAGATCATTTTCTAGCCTCAAATATTGTACCTCAACTTGATGCTGCTTCAGTATCTTGCACTTCCAACATGCAGACATATTATGTATCCTAATTTTTATCTTACTAGGAAAAGATGCATCGCTGCATAAGGCTGACATTCCTTCACACGCCACCGTTCTTGGTACAACACTGTATCCCACCTGTTACCCAAACAACAAAATCTGGAATTTTACGGAGGAAAGTCTATATTGACAAAGGTGTTTTTGCACCAGAACATGGCTACCTCATACCACAGAATGGATATAAAAAACTCAAAATATACAGCATGTGATAATACATTACAGATAAGCATGCTTTATGGCAAGATTTTGTTCAAAGTTACAATTCAAGGGGAAACAGAGGGAGAAATGTGGAATGGTGGCTGACAATTCAATAAGATTCACGCTGTTGTCTTCTGGATTATGACACAGTGCAGTCTGGTACGTTCACACCAGCAAATTTGATGAACACGTTGCTCCGTCTACACTGAAGACAGGCAGTTGACTGTCTGAATTTCTGGTTATCCATCTACAAGCCTGCATGCTGTCATAATCCAGGAACACACTGTATTCATCTTCTCAATGGAAGTGAGACCTCAAACATGGAGACAGCAAGTTCCTCCAAACAATCTGAAACCACCTACGCATGTTACGAACAGAAGAGCACAATATAAACCCTGTAGGTTCTTTCCTTACAACATGCTATGAAAAACTTTACTGGTTCTTTCCTTGCATAATTCTATATCAGGGTCAAAGTCCCTAAAACTAACTATGCAGTCCACTGTCCTGCTGTCTGTCACTGTTATATGAAACAAATCCATATAAAAAAAAAAGACATCAACATGTGTGTTAATAACAATACAGACACTCCAAAATTAGGGAAATTTAAGGTTATGCAATTAAAAAAAAGCATTTCTTTAAATGTGCACCAAATTCTTCCTTGCAGATACTAAGCGCAATGAGGTGAAAGTGGTAGATGGATACTGCTAGATGATACAAGTGGTGGAATGATGCTGTCACAAATCAGATTCCGGCATGTTGGAGTTTGGACTTGAACTGGACTCCCCAGCTTAAGCACATGAATTTGACTGTACGTACACTCAATACTCCATTCCAATATGCACAAAATCTGACTTTTTCTGCACTTTCCAGAAGTACTGTGTAAGCTGGAAGTTTCACAACAAAATGGTGGAAAAATTTCAAATGACAGGTTCAGCAATGGGCAAAAAGATAACAGAAGAACTTGACTCTTTACTCCATTCTGGGAACCAAGGAACCGATATTGGTGGTTGTTACAAGAACTGGTAGACACAAAGTGTTCTTTTAAGATGAGGCATGGTTTACATTAAACAGAAACTGGTGTTCTAAAAATCAACATGCAGTTAATAAACCTATATTCACAAACAAATCTGGTGTGCAGAGAAAGTATATGCTTTGGGACACACACACACACACACAAAACCAATAAACTCTGTCACACTTGATTATTTCTGACACCATTCTTTGGAAAATCAACAAAACAGAAAATGTACAGTTTCATCACGTAGAACCATTGCATGGCCCACACAACAAATTTCACTAACTCCTGCACCAGGCGCATACTCAAAAAATGGTTGTTAATATGTGGACTATGGCCTCTCAGGTTTCCAGATTTGAATCCATGCACAGGTATTAAAGACAAGACTATATTTGAACAACCCCAATTACTTGCAAGAACTGAAAAACAGTATTCAAGAAGAAAATGCGAATATTTCAAAATCAGAATACTTTCACGCGATAAATAAATTTAAAAAAAAAAAAACTTTGCAGCTTTTCAGTTCCAACACTTGAAAAAATCATATTAATGGCAAGCCACATCATTTCTTGCATGACAATCCGCAGTTCAAATATAACAAAACAATGCGACGTAAGTTCAAATCCGAAGACCAACTCTTCCACGCTTGCTTTATTGTGCACTAACTATGTTCTGTAATGTCAATTCTTAACATCGTCTTCTGGCTACATGCACATCATGTGCTAATGCCACACGTAGAGATATCGGAATACTGTAGGCATGTATGCTTAATGGGTTATTAAATTAAATTATATTAGTTATCAGTCAAAAAGAATTTTCTGCATTATTATCATCATGCTATTTTCCTCCCCTTGTTTTAAATTTTGTTTCTTGTTATTGTTACTGACCCATAACTCATACTTATGACATGATGCTTGTTTTGTTTTTGTTTGTTGTGTAAATATGCTGTAGGCTACCTGTGCATTCATGCTGGTTTTGTAACTGGCCCTTCACTGCTATTCCATTTAAAAATTCAAATATTACCAATGCTGTTTGTTAATTGATGTGACCTTTTTTATCTCTCTTCTATGTGTTTTCATTTATGAGTTGTTATCTTATGTACTTTAGGTTTCCCTGCTGTCTCTTGTGATTGGCTCTATGACTGTTGTGCCAGTACATTAATAATAACCACCACCATCAACAGCAGCAGTCATTTTCTGCTATACTTCCTAAACTACATTATCATATTTCAAACAGTATTACTTTTACTAATCCAATTCTTATATCGACAATTCCATCTCTTGCAACTTTTCCTGTGTTCCAGACAACCAAAGCCTCCTACATGATGCTTACCAAGATAAAATTGGAACTGGCTGCAAGTTTGGTACTAATTGTTAACCACCCAGTCTACAATCATTTAGATTTGTCTAAATAATATTTAAATATCTGCTTCATACTGCGCACTAAACAGTGCACTTGCATTATAAAAACCAACTCGTTAATGTTGCATAGCAAAATAACCACCATTTATTCTGAAGGCTTAACAACACCCACAAATGCATTCAGTAGGCACAGATTTCTGAATGTTAACTATGGTGACAAATAAAGCAACCAGTGGGCTTTAAAGGGTTAAACATAATATAATTTAAACACACAAGCAATAATAAAATTCTAAATGTTTTTCATTTCCTCTGCGAGGTCTCTCTACACAATAGGTTTCTCTTGGCAATGACATGTACTATTACTGTGAAGCACATACACAGTTGGATATTAGAAGTGTCCTGTTACTGTTTTTTTCCCTCCCATTTAAATCTCACCTATATAAGAATTCTTTAGGGATATGTACTTCCTCCCTCCTTAAAAATTATTCATTCAATGAGTTTCACTCACAGGGCTCACAGAAATGGGCCTCGCTCCAGCATTATACAAGTCATACACCATTTTCCTAACTGAAATGAGTGATGTCACAAACCAGCTTCACACAGCACTGACACATCCAGTGTCTGAATTACTCAGTTACCTTCACCAACACGTGACTTTTCCTACTTTTTTAATTATCCACACAACAGGCACAGTACTGCTGCTGCTTTATGTGCCTGACGATCAGGCACTATGTCCCCCCACTGGTTTCAATGTCCATAAATGTAACAACACTTAATGCTATCTCTGTTAGCATATGGAAGTTTCTTATTCTTTAGGGCTGACTGCACAGGCATATTCCATACAGAAAGCACCACATACACCAACATTTCAGAAAAATACAAAACAAGAAACTCAGAATATACACACATTATTGTCAAATCTTGAACTGTATCACTTCTCACAAATCGCTGTAACAGTCAATAATCAAACAGGATTTTCAAATTACAACACTTCAAACATGCTTGTAAAAGTGAGCAAGCCTGAAATAATTCAGGGCTCAAACAGTGTCCTAAAATGAGAGCCCTGCATCTGGCATATCACACATTTTAGGACACAGAGCAGTTTGCTAATCACACAAGGTCACAAGGCAAACCACTACAATTCTCACAGGTAACACCAGAAGTTGTTTCAATGAGTCCAGGCAAGGACTCTTCTCTCTCTCTCTCAATAACAGCCTTTGCTCACTTGAATTTTGCACACCTACTCTACATAATTACAACCTGACATCCAACCAATTGCTCACAATTCAATCTCAGCGGCACTGCCAGACAGAAATTTTTGGAACCGCTATCTTCTTTCAATGATCTCTTAGAAATAATGGTGTCATACGATAAAAGACCCATTTCAGGATATACAGATATAATTTTTCCACTTCAAAATCTTACATAACTGTGCCAAATTCATATGAATGCTCTAATGCCATCAGGTGATTATTCTGCGGTGTCACAGCAGTCAATAGTAAAACACTTAACACCAAGACCATCACAGTACAAAACCAAAACAATGACAACATGCTAGCTCATTAGCACTATACTTATCAGAGTTGCTGCAAGGTCCTTGTGGCTCACACGCAGTCAATGTGTGTATTTATGTGAAGTTACATTAAGATTCCCCACCATGCCTCATTCATGACAAATATTGAAACATTATGAACAGTGTGCAGAATTTCCACAAAATGAAACTGAGATACCTCTATCAGAAAAATGATATGCTGTACATCACTTAATTGTGGGAAAACTGAAGTCAACATTGTAAAAGTTTCAAATTCCTGAGTGAAAGGGATAATGGGAGAATTTATGAGAACAGGAATACACACATGTATGTATGAGTCATAACACACTCTGGAAATGTAAACACAATTTGAGACAGGTATGTGTATATGCATCAAGTAACTACATCTTACAAAATAACCCTCAAAATTTGACTAGGGTTATGATTCTTTAAATTTTGTGATTCATACACTACTTTTATGGGACAGATTCTTACCTTCTGCACAAGTTGCTAAGAATTTTCCATTACTGCTGAAGTCCATATCAAGCACTTCTCCACTATGGCCCTTGAGAGAAGTTACTAGCCATGGATGTGAAAAGCTATGCTTAGAATCTCGAACCCATTTCTCTGAATGCTTCTTCTTACTGGGCTTCAGACTAGAACTTGAAATATCTTTCTGCTTCTCTTTCTTAAGCACTTCAGCCTCTGCACCTAGAACAAGGACCTTCATTAACAAACTAACACCCTTTGCTTCATGTACACTATCAATTTCCACATTTCATCAGCCCATGCACACACAGCTACATCTAAACAGAATGAATATAAAGAAAACCAGGGTGCAAATTGTGGAACTGTACACAACAGAGCAGAAAATATTCTAAGAAATTTGTGGACATTTACTAGATTACTTCGTGCTATTAATATAAACATCTTACAACAATCTCTGAACAAGTTCACTACAAAAAAGTCTCATTTATGTGTAAAGGCCCATCTAAAATTCTCCACATGTAACTACAGCCAGTCAAGCCTTAATTTTCTAAATAAACATACCTACAGGGAGGAGTACTGGGCGGAAAAGAGAGAGAGAACAGCATTAATAACAATCTTTCGTGTTACGTGCATATTCCTCAAATGTGACGAAAAATGCAAATATTAAATCTTCTAAAGCAACGGTATGGCTCTAGGACACCGAATTTTATGTCAATCTCAATGTTTCGACATCAGGAGAAGCATGATTACAAGTTATGAAAGTGAAAAAGTGTATCTCATGGCCTGGTATATAAAACAAATATTCACCCCGTTACACCGTACATAGTAACCAACCAATTCAACATATTAACTTAACTTGCGTACTTCAGGTGGCGCAGGGAATACATATACAAACTTAGCGTGGTCAGTTTAAGCCTTCTTTCTGAAACTTCAATTACAGTTCCCACATAGGTTTCCACGCTAATGCTCATATTAAACACTGCAAAAATTTCGTATGGGGGACGACATGCATTGTTACGGTCGCGTCTGAAACACGTGGTGGGTCAGAATGAATCATCGATCATGCAGTAGATTGGTGCTTATTCCGAGTAATGTAGGGCACGCAGGTGTATCACACTTCTCACAGCAATCAAAATTAAACCTAAAATTAGCTTGGACGCTCCCCTAGTGCAAGTTACTGAAATGGAAATTTAAAGAGGGGGCTGCCGCCTGCGGCGCAGTGCGTCACTAATGATGATACCCTTACTTTTCGAACCATCTCTTCCTTTTGACGACTTTAACAAACTGGATATGTACACTAAAACAAACACTGTGGCTCCAACTATGAACGTAATAACGAGCACTGGATAATCGGCAGCTCCTGAACCGGCATCCGCCATAGCTGTTTTCTCCTTTCCACAAAAAAACTGATACACACACGGTAAACAACTACACTTCCATCCAACACAAGCACTGTAACCGCCGATAATGGCGGGAACGGGGTCGACTGGCAGAGAGACTTCGTGCGAGCACGCTCGATGCATGCCGGGCTTCACCTCAGTACCGCTATGAGCCGCTGCAGGAAACTTCCACGTTGTCCATATCCTCGTGGAGTCAGATCAGACGTCTAGTAGGCCTATGTGCAGAACCGCTTCGCACTCTCACTCCGTGGCCTCGTTTACAGTACTCCCTCTGCGATAACTCTTCACGGACTGACAGCCAGCATTAGCGCGTGACGTAAATGAGTATTCCCTCTGCCAGGATGCGTCATAGAACACGTCATTCTCCGGATCCTAGAAAACTCTATTTCCCGGTAGAACCCTATGTTCCCCAAATATAATTAATGAGTTGTTGAGTCATAAAAACTTACATTTCTAACAAAAGCCGCTTTAAAATGAAGATAGTCTTCACCAGCAAGGCCAACACGATACAGAACTTTGCATGATTTATGGCGGACACAAATGCAAGTACAGTGCGATAATGTAACGTTCAAAGATCCTGACAAGGCCAAGATTCACATTTACGAGTTGATATATGTAGTCCAAGTTCAAAGCACCGATCTGGACGAGCATCAGGGCATTGCACCAAGATAACGGTACGATTAAACACCCTTCTTTCTTTCCGTCTCTTAACAATCGAGTTCCTCGTTTCATTGTTATCACGTGAACTGACTCATCGTGAGCTTTAAATTGTATTCTGCGACTCATAGATAACAGACATACCGGAAGGCCCAGGTTTTTGACACTTTTAATTTAACAACAAAAATTAAAATAAGGGGCTGCGATTCGGCATAAAAAGTGTTGGTAAGCGCACTGAGGATTTCAGCCATGTACATATTCTGTTTCTCTCAAAGAATTATAAAGATGCGAAAAGAACAATATTGTTTTGAATTCTGTTTGCAGAGTTAGGAAAAGCGCCTGCTATCTTCGTCATGTCTGTCCGCATGTATCAACTCGGCTCTCACTAAGGGATTTTCGTCAACCTGATATTAAAGGCTTAAGAAAATCTGCCGAGAAAATCCAAGTTTAGTTAAAGTGGACAAAAATATCTGGCACTTTACATGAAGATCTAAATGGGTTTTATAGTCTTGACAACAACATCGTATATCCAGTTATAACTTGGGCGGAATAGCCCTTATTCTGCACATCCCGTTCTGATAACGTATAAACTGAATTAAAATAACCCGTAAAATCACCATTAAAATGTATTATTAGTATTTACCTATTATCCATTACAACATGTTTCGGCACACTTGGTCATCTTCAGGTAAATACAGAAATATGCAGAATACTTGGAAGGTTAAATGCAACTTTAAAGTGTATAAAAAGAAATGAGATGCTATTGTTACATAAGGGGTGACAATTCATAAGGATTCATGTTTTTATATAATCTTGAAGTTATATATGTTCTTGGTATCCTAAAGGTACGCAAGAATTGCCTGAAAGAATAATAAACCGTAGTTCTGATTCGACATACTATTGTAATACAGCTTTAAAATTAGCAGTTAAAAGAGTTTACTTCGAAGAAGATTTGATTATTTTGACTATTTTATTACCTGCGATTAAACTGTATTTTTTATATTGCAAATTCCAGGCACCATTGACTTTTTTCGGCAATAAAAATGCCAGACTACAGGAATCGTGGAATAAATAGGGGGATTAAATGTTATTTGTTCTACCCTTGTGCACAGAAATTCGTAACTAAAACGACTGAATGACGTTTGACAGAATCTGCCTGCTGATGCAATCAATTACGTATATTGTGTGTTACACAGAATGTTCGAACAGCTACATCGTTCATGAATACAGACAACACATTCTAATTGTCTGTCTGTGCAAGTTTGGGAAGTATACAACCAGTAAAATAGAAGTGGTTAAAACTTCACTCAGAATGTGACTAGGATAAGCGTTGGTAGGCTACGTCGGTTGCTGTCACAGACTATTTTAAGTCGCCATTACCATCTCTTGAATGCCCCATACCCATTCATTCGTTTAACACCGACACAATATTGTTTTAATATTTGAAGGCGTCATTAAATAACGTGCTTAAAAACAACTCTACCGTGAAATTCCGTCTACTCTGCAGAGGCATTTGATGCTACTGAGTAGCGTGTTTGCGTTTTAAATTAGCAGGCATAAAAATCAGGAATACGTTACCATAATGTAGTCTGTGTTATGACAGCCTCTTCAAAGACGCGTCCTCCGGACAGTGCGATCTAGTGTTTCTGCTTTAATTTCAAGTATCTTCTCGATTCATTAAGGTCATCAGGTAGCTGTTTACGTCTTCGTCCTCCTCTACCCGTCACTTCTATATTTCCTTCAATAACATGTTTGAGAAAACAGTTCCAACGGAAGATGTGACAAATCCAATTGGTCTTCTACTTCTTCATTTTTCACACGATCGTTGCAACTGATCTTCTTTCTACTCCAACACCACATTTCAAAACTTTACAGGTATTTCTGATCTACTTTCCGAAGTGTCCAAGCTTCAGCACCTTAAAATATTACAACGGTTTTACTATTCACAATTGTTTTTCCTTTAACAAAACCACTGATTTATAAGATTGTTGGCACACTAACCGAAACCAGTTCAGTCGAGTCTAATAACATCATTAAGACGGTGCACAGGCAGGCCAACTTATTTTGCAGAAATTTCTTGTACACTTACTGAAGTCTGTTGAAGTGGAATGGAGTCAATGGTCTACGGACGAAAAAAGTGGCATTTTGCCAACATCACATACGTCGAGCAGTGTGCGGAAATGTCTGTAGTATAGCAAAGGCTTCTTCTTATGTTCCTTCTCCTCTTCCCTTCCTTAATAACACTGCGCTAATTTTAAGTGCTCATTCATAAAGAAAAGTCGTACCTGAGTCAAAGAATCTGGCGAATAGTCAATGAAGTTAAAGTTAAAGTTCCCCTAGAACAGGACAAGAAGCCCCAGAGGGGGAGTAGAGGTATAGATTTACTCTTACTTGAGCCTCGGAGCTAGATGGGGGTGAGTGGTCAGCGCCACGCCCCGCCGCTTATCTCCAAGAAAGAGACCCGTCACCCATTGGGTGGCACCCTCAAACGGTCAGGACAGGTGTGGAAAACCTCTCCCCCACCGGGATTCGATCCTAGAACCGTCAATCACGTAGCGAGTCGCTATACCGACTGCGCAATGCCGGCCAGTTCGAAAGAAAATATTCTTCCTTCCTAATTATCAAGAAGGGTGCATCACATAACGACAAATTCCGTATTTGCTACACCAGAGGCCACAAACACATTTACGGTTGCTTGGGAAGAAAATCTTAACGTCGCTGTTTAGTGGTTACCATTACTATCTCTCACTCGGGAGGTTCCCGTTCAAATCTCCTCTCGGAAACCGGCTATCCCGGTTTTCTGAGGGTTTCTTCAGTTCCTCCAGGCAAATGTCTTGACCGTACCTCAAAACAAACAACGACAGCTTTCGAATTAATTACTCACTAACATCATCCTGCCACCTGAAGCTGCATAGTCTGACACACTGACAATATCGTTAAATGTACCATAAACAAACATGTGCAACACCAGAGGTTGTCCAGATTTTAAACCTGTTTATGACTTTTTTCTTTCAAAAAATAAATTAGCTTTATGAGATCACCGTGCCGTGTGTTTGCTTGTTCGTGTTTGTTTGTTCGCGCGCGCGCGCGCATGTGTGTGTGCGTGTTATTTTAATTTCAGAACCAATCGACGGAGTAAATTTCGTATAACACAGCAACAATTACATTGATTCATGAAGTCCTGATACTGAAGGGGACACTTGAAACACTTACGTATAGATACTGAAGGTTCATACAGTAACGCGTGTATGAAAAGAGTGCCACGTTTGACGCGACAATATTTTACGGGACGTGAAACATGGCAATCATGCAGACCTTTAATTTCGGTTTCAATTCGATAAAAATAACTGGAGGTAGAATAAGAAATTCCGTATGAAAACGGACTAGAAACATTCCCATACACAGCACGTTGGTCAAGACTTGGAACGAGGATCTCATGGCCTATTTCAAGGTATGATCATAGAATTCATCTAAAGAAGCCTTTGTAAATCGCGGCAAATTATGTTTCGAACAATGCGTAACACTATCTGATGCGTCTCTTTTTATTTTGAAATTTATGTTTGAAAATGTTGGCGAGAGAGAAATTGGCAGGCGCGCGCGCACACACACACACACACATACATACGTGCATACACACCACACACAATTGCGCGCACGCGCATACCTAAAAGTCTCCAAGATGAAATTCTGTCTTAATACCCCGATGTAACAGATCATTCTAATGATTACTGATACGTAAGTCAAGTGGCAGCAGTTTCTATAAAAAGTCTGTTGCTATGAATCAGTGAAAGTTACGCTTGTTTCGATCGCTGCTGCAGCCTAAACTGTACCGTCCACACTGTTCTGTCTGTCTAGAACTCCTCAACGTCATCACCTGCATTGAGTGCAACTGTGATTACATAGCATCCATAAAGGTTTATAAGGGAAGCTCAATGGAAGGGTTCAATTTTGAAATCATAACTGTAGACTAAATTGTCCAATTTTCCATTTAAAGTTTAAAAGGGGTGTATGTTAATTAATTAATTAATTACATGTTTGTGTCTGATGATTGCAGGTTCGACCTATGCCTATTGCACGCACAGGGGTTTAATTCGTAGAGTGTCAAATTATTAAAATTTGGATGCAGTTATGGAAAATACATTTTAAGGCTACGCTTGTGGGGTTTAGAATATAACTGAAGTTTGGGTACAAAATATCTAAGTGATAAAAAAATTACATGAAGCAGCACCAGTCTGCAGAATAAATTTAACTTCGCAGTCACAGAGTGGTATAAATGTAAACTTAGATACAATATTACTGTAGGGTATAAATCAGGTTTATTTTCAGGCGCATTCTCAACGTTGCAAGAAGCCACTATTGGCTTCGATATGTCTGTCCGTCCGCAAGGAAAAACTCGGCTCCCATTGGACAACTTTTCATTAAATTTGATATTTCAGGATTTTTCGAAAATCTGTCGAGAAGACTCAAGTTTCATTAAAAAATGACATGTAAAAGGCACTTTTCATGAAAATCTAAATAATTTATGATAATAACTCGCTGAATTTTTCTTAGAATGAGAAATGTTTCAGACAAAAGTTTTAGAGAAAATCAAAACACAAATTTCATGTTCAAAAATTTTTTTCCAGAGAATCGCGCCATTTAATTTATAATGTGGACAAACGCAGAAAGCATTGCTGCATTTCCACTGCAACGACTTTTATGCGAAACTTCCACAATGTTACGTCATACGTCCATTGCTTATCTCGCGACTGTTGCGCTTCTTTAGTAGCACAGCCTTAAAAACAGATTTTAAGCCACTACGCTGCACAGCATCGAAAAGAAGCTGTGAAAATAATCGCTGGCAAGAATCCGGAAGGAGACTTTCTTGACATATTCGATGTAGCATTGCACCATTCTCTTGACCTGGGAGGGACTAAGGAATACCACGAGGTTCTGTCCGGGTAGCCAGTAGTCCCTCCTGCTTGCGAGTCTGTCGCAATGTCGATACAAAAACTATCTCGGTCAGCTCGGTGCTGGAAAGGCCGAATTCGGGCGCAATGTACGTGGCTAAATCTCAAGCCGTGTTGGCTTATGTTAAATGATACGGTTCGTAGATTATTTAATATCGTTGTATAAACAGCTGCCAAGTTCAGAGGAAGACATTTGAAACTAAGGTGAATGAAGCTAAAATTACATCAAGAGGCCTTTTACATAACAAAATATAATTTACAATTAGCCGGAACAGCGTAATGGGTATAGTGGGTAAGCTACCGCTAAATTCCCACGTAATTCTGGGTCTTCTCTGGCGCCTCGAAACAGGGAGTTCTTCAGCAGTGTAACCGTCATTCTTACAGCACGTGTGAACAACTATCTGGATGGTGGCGTTTATCCAGTAGCTCTCACCTCCGCAAAGCACTCAGTAGGTCTATAGGGCGTATTGAATCTGGCTGCCCCGCCTGGGGATTTGCGGTAGCACCTGCATTTGAGAATTGCGGCACTTGCAAAACAAGGTTCTCCGCCCGATTGGCAACTTTACAGGGCGCACACCGACCAGTGTTTAACATCTGGCTTTCAAACGTCAGTACGTTCATGATTTCGTAACAGAATTGCAAGCAACAAGCAGAAGTCACAAGATCATGAGAATGAAAATGTTAGCGCAGCACTGGAGCAGGTGAAGTCCAACACAGTAAATATGCAAGGCTTAAACTTGGCGGCGGCCAAGCGTACGGCAGTTCAGGTGGCAAAGCAAGCTGCCATTGTAGCACAAGTAAATAAGATGAAGCATGATCTGCAGTACCAGGTCTCCACTGACAGTGGGCATATATGTACTGTATACTGCTGAATAGAATTAAACACTCTAACTAGGCTACATACACAACAGAACTGTAAATAAGTAAATATATGTAACTGACCATGACTGTGATTTCTGACCAAGGACAGACCCGCCATTTCTTCAGAGAGGGCACCTCAAGCCCGTAACAATCTACTTTTCAGAACTCGACTAATATCCGACCATGAAACAAGGAGCCTGACATCAAGACGGACTGTCAGACTGATAGTCGAAATGATCTCTGACGGGCACAGAATATACTAAAACATTAATTAATATACGTCAAGCACAACTATTTTATAGTATACGAGGCTACATCTTTCGACTTTTTAAACGGTCATCACCAGGCCTTCTAACAAATCGAGTCAACAGATGCTGTGTACACGTTGGGATCCCTACATGTTTACAGTGATAAAATACATAAAATCTAGCAGGTCAGTTACATAAGAAGGAGTGATGTGTGTATTGCATAATTATATGTAGTTAAATATTTAAAGTGGTGGTTGGGCGTTTACAACTATAATATCAGGTCCCATTAATAGCTAAGTATTCCGTGGATTTTTTTTAGCGACGTCGAAGTGGGTCCCTTGTTAGTAGAGCTCATCCACAGGAGCAGCACGTCGAAGGAGTCGTCCGGCTTCATTACAGTTAGTGGGGAGGGGAAAAAAGAAAAAAGAAAAAAAAAAACCACATACACACACACACACACACACAAACAGCAATAGCACGTTGTGCTGTACAGTGAACACAATTCAGTGCGCAATGAATGGACATCTATATCAAAGACTACAATTAACAGCGAGAAATCTGCAAAGGCGAAACGAAACTGATCAACTTAGCGCTCAAGACAACAAGCGACGAAAGGCCATCACTTTACATATGACATACTTAAGCTAAACAGAAAGCGACCCTCACCGATCAGTACACACCGTGACTCCACAGGATATGCTCATCTCGGAAACCATTCGACAACATGCACAATACCTCTGAGCTCTGCTAACAAGGGACATATTTCGACGTCGTTAAAAACCTTCACAATCTTCCAAGGAATACTTAGCTGTTAAAGGGACATGATATTATAGTTGTAAACGCCCAACCACCACTTTAAATATTTTAACTACATATAGTTACGCAATACACACATCACTTCTTATGTAAACTGACCTGCTAGATTTTATGTATTTTATCACTGTAAACATATTGGGATCCCAGCGTGTACACAGCATCTGTTGACTTGATCTGTTCGAAGGCCTGATGACGACCGTTTAAAAAGTTCGAAACATGTAGCTTCGTATAGTATAAAATATTAGTGCTTGACGTATATTAATTAATGTTTTAGTATATTCCTAGCACATCGTGATGTCTTCCATCAAGGGCACAGAGTAGCTATCAGTGAAGTTCCTATTCCTGGGAGGGTTGGATTGCCTACAGGGACAGGATTCTTCTCTTATTTATGATTTAAAGACCCGATATGCAGCCCAACCAATTTCGTATCCAGTGGATACCAGGGATCCCTTCGTCTGGATGTCAAATGGCCGCAGCGTAAAGTAATCGAGTCCTACCTTCGGCTGAGGATAAGAATTTGTGGAGCTCTACTTTCACTTCACTATACTCTTCCATACCTTATTCCAAGGCCATCCAACCTAACCCAACGAACCAACGAGACACAAAGGCACAAGTCCATGTCCCTTGTTCCATCTAGCCATTTCTACGCACGAAACGCGTCGCTGTTGTTTGACACACAAACCCGATAACTTTAGCCAAAACTGTGCTTTCAGTAAAGGGTTTCCCGGCTTGGCCGAGAGTTTTTACGTGGTTTTGCTGAAGATCTCTGCTACACATGGCAATATGTCCTTTAGCGGATGGGGGAAGAAGGTTGGATGGATGTTTGGGGTTTGAAGCCAGACTAGTTCGGGCTCAATGGTTTTTGCAACCAGAAGGGATTCACATTGGCTGAAGGAATGTGGGAGAGATGAACGTGTTCCGTCTTGTAATTACACTCTAGCATTCTCCTTGCAGCAGAGTAAAACCGTGGAAACATTCAGTCAGGGTACACGAAAACTGCTAGGCATAATTCATTCTGTCGGCGTGGTCATATCTTTACGGGTAGCCTAACCAGTGTGTAAGCAGTGCCGGAGGCTGTGAGATATGTCTCCAGATGCTAAATCATAGAGCATTTTCACCTTTAGCTACAACATAGGACGCTGTGGCATAACATGGACTTTGGCGTCCAAGAAGAAATGCAATAAAACTGCACTAGGTATAGCTCTACTCCCCTTCTGGTCCACCATGGTCTGTTCTAGGATGAACTTTACCTTTACCTTTACTGTCCCTTTGAAGATCAGGCGATCCGGAACCCTTTTCAACTGAAATTTAAAGAATTTCACTGACAGTGATCTCCTGAAGTTATGAAGGATTTTTATCTGTCGTACACAAATTATACGAGACGGTATCTGCCGTGGACTAATTAGGCAGATGTCAATTAATAATTCGGGAGTAACATGTGGTGGTTTTTCTTCGTCTTCTCCTCTCTCTATCTCTTTGTTTTGCGGACGGTCCGATGCAGACTTACTTTTAAACAAAATTTCTTCATCAAAAAGCGATTAATCTAAAGTGGGACAGAAACAATCAAGTCGAAAAGATATGAAGGCAAGCAAGCGGTTTCTTCTTGGTGCAACAGTCCGATTAGACCCTGATTTCCTCTAATCATACAGTTTATCTGCACTCTATATACACAGGCGTTAGGATTGTCAGTATCCAAGGCTGTAACAAAACTGAGAACATGGACAAGTGCCCGGCAGCCGGAGATTGCAAGCGCCTAAGAAGGATGGGGACACCACAGCCAGTACTATGGAAGGTTTCTGCATGAATTCACACAAGTAATGATAACTGAAGAATAAGAACCAACTAGATTCTACTTATTGTTGTATTATACTTATGATATGCTCAACACGTTTCGGGCACTGTTATGCCCACCATCAGGAGCTCACGACTATAGTGCTGATTACCACATTGGGGCCGTTCGGTTCTTGGGTTGCTGTTGGCTGGAAGTTAGGTGCGGGTAGGCTGGATAAGTGTCTGGGCTGCAGGCTATAGTCGTGAGCTCCTGATGATGGGCATAACAGTGCCCGAAACATGTTGAACAGATCATAAGTATAATAAAACACTAAGTAAGCATCTAGTTGGTTCTTATTCTTCAGTTATCACAACGATGCACGGTCCAGTACACATCAGTTATAGTAATGACCCTGTCCAGGCCATAATGAAATTCATACGATGATTACTGTATCTGTGCAAATTACTTCGCGAATTTCAATTTACATTGCTTTTACTCTGTATCTAAGCTACACCAAGGAAGCCTAGGCAATTGTCGTTTATACGAATCTAATTTCACCGTTAATACAAATAATGCACTGATTTCAGACAGCTTGGAAACTTTCTAACTGGTCGTTAGTGGCCAGATTTAACTACCTGAATTTCCTTTGGTGGAGATGAAGTCAGTCTCTTTCGCCATTTCTCAAAGAGCAAAGAGCGTGTTTGAATGACCAAACAATGAACATATGTTTATAGAAGTTACTCGTATATAATGTCGAATGGTTGTTGCAGGTGAATAGATAAAGATTTGAAACGATAAGCTTGTAATAATGTCCAAGGTATTATCTTTGCGTTACGATACACTGTTACGTTATGTTTCGTTAATATCTTTACATCAGCACATATTATGGTATGCATTCTTCGTACTCATAATCAATATATACAGTGAAAGCACGATGGAGAGAGCGTGTTTTTTTTTTCAGACAGTCATCACCCAAACCGGTCACTACGTGTCAATGCAATGTGACATGCGGGGCACAGATTAAATCTGTTAGAAAATGTTACTTTAATTCGGACCGGTTCATCGTAGCTCCTGCTTTGCATGAAACCTGAGAAACCGTTCATCATACAGAAATTCCGTACATCATATATTTATATATATCTTTTTAAGATACTGGCCGAAGCTTTAAGTTTTCAATGTGAGATATAATTAACTCCATGGATCGACAGTTCATTAACGTGCTATAAATAGCCCAGCGCTGGGTCTTATCCTGAGCCAGATGGGCCCAGTCCACACCTTCACATCTCATTTCTATATAATTTATTTTGATAATATCTTACCAACCAAATCTAAGACTTCCAAACTTTCTCTTCCCCATAAAAATCCTAAAACAATTTATTATAGCTCCCGTGCGTATTACATTCCCGAACCTTTCTCATTCTCCTTGATTTTGGCAAGTACTACAAATCACGAAACTCCTTATTATGCTGCTTTCTTCAGCTTCCATCTACTCCCTCTTAGGGCCAAATATTTTCTTCAGCACCCAATTCTCAACCAGTTCATTCTGTGTTCTTCCCTCCATATGGCAAAACAAATTTAACGATCTTACAAAGCACCATATATATATTTTTTTTTCTATAAAACAATGGAAAGGCAAACACTTGTGAAAGAGACCGATGCAAACATTCCCGGAATTTCGTCTGTTCACAGTCCCTTCGCAAATGAAATTTTGAGTTTTTGGCGTCGTTCCTAAATGTTTGATATCTCCACATGTTCAAAGGAATTTTTAGCTATCTTTATGTTGTGCTATTATTATACATTCGTGGCGACGCATAAACATACACGTATACTTAGTTTTCTTAGCATATACTAGTAGACCAAATTCCTTAGAATCGACTACTAAAAACGTCCGTGACTTTATTTATAGTGTTTATTGTTCGATGTACCATATACAGCGTGATTTAAAAAGATGGACTCAATTTCGTACTTCTATATTTCCTGAACTATAAAAGTTATGTGAGTCATCTACGTAACATTTGAAAGAGGAGATCCTATGTTTTCAAATTTCACCGCTAGAGCGCTCACCTACTGCCCAGCCGTGCAGCAGCGTCAGTTGAGAGCAAAATGGCTACTATGCAGCACAAGATTTTTGTGTGTATCAGAGGAGAACGTGAGATGAATTCAAGAGAGTTTTGAGCGTAGCTCACGCAATCCAACCCGTAGAGCGAGCAGAGAACTTGAAATACCGCAACTAACTGTCTGGCATGTGTTGAGGCGCCGTTTACTCTTCAATTAAGTTCATGTTTTTGAATCACTCTGTATATAGGTCCATTCTGTACGACTAGCATTGTCTGTATCGCTTATAGGATTTGTGTTGGGCGGTGGAGCCTGTAATGTTACGTACTGCCCAATACTTTAATAGCAGAGGGGCCTTATGATGCATGGTCCTTCTTGTTAATTCGGGTAGTCAAGAGATTTTTTCTGTGTCTGTAAAAGCTCAGTTTTTCCTTCCGTTGAATACCTGTTTCTCTAAGATCCATTTTAATACTATCCCCTGCCAGGCTGTATCTTACCGTCTTTATCGACCAGTTTCACTGTCACAGTATTAGATGAAGTATGTAAACTACTAAGCTTTCCACCATAATTTTGTGTGCAGTAAATAAAGACAGAGAGAGAGAAAGAGAAAGAAACGCGGCTACCGGATGCAACAATACAAAAAGACACGTTTGCAGTATTTGGGCCAGTCTTAGTTTAACTGCAAGCAGCAGCTACTGACACTTGCCTTCAAAATGTTCTGTGAATGTTAGTACAACGCGCACTCGTTTTTTGGAGAAACAAAAGGAAGCGTGCTGTACAGTCGGACAAATAAAATCAGAGTGTACAATGGGTGGAAGGGTGGGGGAGAAAGTGGGGCAGCATGTGTGAGATTTAAGGTTGATGCATTCCTAAATATTAACGATGCGTTTTTATAGAATGCGGCGCCGTGTTCTCTGATAGGGCGGCAGCAGGAAACTCCGAAATATTTGTACCAATCTGTCAAGACTGTACAGTCACGTGACAGAAGTCACTTTAAATAAAACAGGCTTGTTGTTTCATTATATTCGAGTACCAGTCTTCAAATTCCATCATAACAGCGACGGCCTCTGTTGAAACTTCGTTGAGTTGTAATTTCCTTCCATCGTCAGTTGCCACTGATATGACCATGTAAACTCTGAATGAGAACAACAAACACTACAGAAAACGTACGGCCCTGAAACTTGTGCAGTAATAGGCCTTACCAGATTTTTGCGAATGTGTGTGTATGTGTGTGTGTGTCTCTTTTTATTAAACATACATATAACCAACCACTCAGCAGGATGACTACTCTTCGCCACGTGGAAGCGAAGCGTGGCTCTACACAACAGGCACCTGCTTCCACAGGATAAGCACCACGTCAGAGTCGTTTTAGCCAGTGGCCTGACCATGGCCACGTTTCACTTCAAAGAGAGGTCGCCAGTACAGGCAGACCAAAATGCATGCTTTACGAATACTTAATCTTAGTCATAGACAGAGGTGAATGGTCAGCTTCACGTTCTAGCAGGTTTTATCACTGCAAAAGATTCCCTGGCACCTAGTTTGGTGGTATCATACCTGAGCGTGACATGATAGTGAAGAAACATACACAGTAACAATGTCACTACTAGAATTTGGATTCCACCGTCCAGCCCGTAGCAAGTCACTGGTTCATCTATTCTGGGTCATAAGAACAAAACGTATCCTTTTTATACAGAGTGAGTGGAGTTAAAGAGAGACTGAAATTCGTGGATGCTGAATCGTATAATTCAGCTACACTTCGACAAAAATTTTTTTTTTGAGTTCTGTGAAATGTATTTAAAAAGAAAAAGCTCATCCTATAGTAAAGTGTGCTTGTCTTTCTTCTTATTCTTCGTTTTCAAGTGTTAGTAGGCCCTCTGTCCTGTTTCAATCAAAACAACTTATCTATTTGTATTAATTTTTCGCGACATGCCTGCCAGTGTCTTTGGCGTGGGGTACGCGATGGCGCAGTCTTTTGAAGCACTGCGCTACAAGCCGGAAAGTCGCGAGTTCGATTTCCGATGTTGTCTCTGGAATTTTTTATTGACTTAATCCTTCCGGCCGCAATATGGCTCTGGAGTCGGCTCAGCCTCTAACAGAAATGAGTACTAGGAATATCTGCTTGGGATGAAGGCGGTCGGAGTGTAGGGCTGACAGCATTACCAACTTCATGTGTCGATTGTCTTGAAATCTGGAAGCCTCAACCTTCTGGAGCCCTAAGGACCTGTCCAGGCCTGTAATAGGATAGCTTTTCAGTGCGTTTGGCAGTCCCAGTTAATCCGTTATTAAAATGTGGAGAGATATGTTGCAAATGGTTATAGGTGCATGGTATAAAATATAGACCTTTTTCAAAAGCCATGTACTTTAGACATTTTTCAGCAAATTACTTGTTCCACCAACTACATAACTTTTTTTTTTTTTTTTTTTTTTTTTTTTGCGGTTGGTTTTTTTTTCATTTTTTGTTTTTTTTTTTTACTATTTTTTTTTAAAAAGGCAACAGTGGTTTCTTTTTTTTTTTTTTTTTTTTTTTTTTAG
>Ga0123355_10002567_pt1 | contig 25737 bp, 21 predicted proteins | sample TergutEmb28metaG_3_FD_89872 | JGI IMG/M metagenome (GOLD analysis project Ga0123355, IMG submission 89872) | Embiratermes neotenicus P1 segment gut microbial communities from Petit-Saut dam, French Guiana - Emb289 P1 | ecosystem: Host-associated > Arthropoda: Insects > Digestive system > Gut ...
ATCCAATAAGCTTCCACCAACCTTTTCCTAAAATGAGCTGGCATTATGAATCCATCTATGAAATTGAAAAGATTATTAAATCCTTAAAATCCAAAAATTCCAGTGGCTATGATGAAAGTTCTACTCAAATACTAAAATTAAGAGCACCACACATTATATCCCCGCAGTTTTAAACACCGGTATATTTCCTGATAGGTTAAAATACACCATTATTAAACCAATTTTTACAAAAAGGTAATGATCAAAACATAACTAATTATATCCTTGCTTACCTCCTTTTCAAAAGTTACCACAAAATTTATATATGGTAGACTTCTTGACCATATAACTACAAATTCTATTTTAGTTAATGAACAATACAGATTTAGAACTAGGTACTAAACTGAACAACCTTCATTTTTGTTAACAAATAACATTATAACCGCTATGAACAATAATTTAAAAATTGGAGGTATCTTCTGCGACCTTCAAAAAGCTCTTGATTGTATGAATCACAAAATACTGTTGGATAAACTAGAATTCTAGGGTATTGAAGAAAAAAATAAAACACTAATCAAATCCTATTTAACCTGCAGATATCAGAAAGTAATACTTAATAATAATACTAATACTAACAACTCTTCAAAATGGGAATTCATCAAAAGACACGAACCGTGCTATTCAAATGTGTCAAGTGTGACGTGGCGCTTTGTGTGGACCGAAGTTGTTTTGAAGATTACCACACAAAAAACCACTTATAAGACATCTTTTCATTCATTCTCTGTGCAAACTGTTGGAGCCTCGACCACAATGTAAGTAAAAGAACATGGATATTTACAACTTTTTCAGAAACGTATGTTCTCCAATACGCAATAAGGACATTACAACATTTTTAAGGCATCCTGAGCAATTTCTGATTCCTTCCCCACAAATTGCTTTTTGTTTCACAAATTTATCTCACTTAGTTCTCGAAATATTCAAGTTTTTCGAAAAGCATGCGCAAAATTTAAATACCCCACAGAATAATTCGGTAAGCTGGGATTTACAGATGGGATTTAATACAATATGCTAAGGGTTAAACATACACTTCATTCTGCCATGGTAGGAGGACAAGTGTATTTCCAGAGCCCTGTGTGGATTTTCACCTTCACACCACCTACATACTGGCAGGGCTAGTTTACCTAACTTTGCTTTCTGCTTTCTTGCACCAGGTATTGTGATCACCATTTTGTAAATTCTTTGATACAGAGCTGAAATTTACATGAAACAAACTGCAGCAACTGAATGGTGAGGGCTGCGACAGAGTTGATCGGTTATCCTAACCCTTCCCATGTCACAGACATTTATAGAAACTACCCACCCTGCTCCTTTCTATCACCTAAAATTTCGAATTTTGAGGTATTTCTTCTTGCTCATGACAAGTGAGTAAAAATAAGGTCACTCCTGTCATTCAGGATTAATCACAGGTACTGAAATGAGAGCAACATAAGACAACAGCAAACTGCAGAAAATATGTATATTGTACATGGCACACATTCATTCAGAATGGCGGAAAACAACAAGTGTTGAATATTACATACATCACTAGGCAAGGGCTAGCAACATTTACTCACAACAATTTCAACCCTGAAGAAAGAGGTAGCAGTTCATACCTAACAGCCTGTCTGTACACTGACAAAACAGTCTGTATATATACTGACATACAATCTATATGTATACAGAGAACTCACATGAATTTGACTTTGATATTTACTTTTTATAGGATGTCTGAATAACATGTTGCTGGAAAATTGAACTGACATGTGCACCCTTTGATAAATCTCCACCGTCCAGACATTCACTGCATAACTGGCATTGACACAGCAGCCTTCGAGTGTGTCACATCACTCTCCCGCCACATCTGTGTCACTGTCTTTACTTGTGTGTAGAAGTTGACACCCTGCAAATAACAGGACAACATACATATCATACATTACTCACAACCAAAATTAGAAAATACAGATAGTAGGCTTCATTGTCTAAGAACCGAGATTTTTAAATTTCCTTTCACTGTGGGGTTGGTGGTCATATTTTAACTCACAGGTAAGGGGTGCATCTTCTAATAGGTAATTTATCAGATGGGCAGTGGTAAAGAAATATGGCTGCGTGGTTGTTAGACACAATCAAAAAATTCTGTCTCAAACAAATGCCCATCTTGGAACTCAGAGTCAGTTTTTAGAGTTCAGGCAAACTCTGCCTGGTCACTTTGTGGATGACACAGAATGGCAAACAAAACCCAGAGGAGATAAGATCAACATGATCGGTAATTTTAAGAAATGATCTTCCTTTTAAATTAGAATTTTTGCCATTATGTAACATGGAGACTGTGAGTGTTTTGACCTACATTACAGCAACACAAAGGTAATTAATTTTGTGCATAAAGCACAAGACAACAGCCACATTAAAATACCTTAAAATACTGATCCACCTTTTTTGGAAATCGAAATATTTGTCTGGCTACAAAATATATCCAAAAAATGTTTCAACCCTTTGGCAGTGTGCATATTATTTTGACTAATACAACTGCATACACACGCCATTGCTATAATGCAATTCCCCTGAAAAAGTTGTTCTACTGACCAACTTACACATTATAATAAGCTAGAATGCTCACAATGAAAATGTTGTCTTCAGTGATAGACAGTTTCCTCTGTAATGAAGCTTCAAGCATAAACCCCTCTGGACATCTGTCCAATCCAGTCCAGCATTTTATAAAACATATTTCATTCCGTTATAAAAGTGAATTCTACAATTGTAAAGCAGAAAACATAAACACAAATTCAAACTCGGGCTTCATGATATGCCTTATATTTAAGCAGACTTGAAGTGGTTTTTCCCTGACAAATTAAGGCCAACAAAAAGAAAATACAGTTCCAGCCCACGTGGGGACAAGTCCAGTGATTGCATCTTCACATGAAACAAATCCAATTTTGAGCACTATTACAAGTGGACTCAAAGAGCCTGTAGGGTACAAAATGAAACAAAATATCTCCAGCAGATTTCATGCTGTGGTAATAACTGGAACAGACATGGAGCGAATATAAACATCTCTCAATTGGAGACGGGTTGTCACAGCACTGTTACTGAAGATTCAAGTGGTCTAGAATGTGGCACTGTGTCATTGAGTGAATGCATCCTGACAATCTGAAGAATCATTAGCAGCTACTCACCCATCCACATGCTATCACATCTCAGAAGGCATGATCCTCATGTATCTCAGTTTGTTCCTAATGTTAAAATTTGAAGTCTTATCTTGTACTATAATAAGTCACTGTAACCTACATATATTTTTCAGTCTTACATTTTACACAATTACATCTGCTGCAGAGGTAAAGCACACAATTCATATCTTGCTATGTTGTAAAGTCAAGCAGTCCAAGAGACAGCACTTAACTTTGGAATACTTAATTCCACCCTGAAGATCAAGGTGCTATGATCCTTCAAAGCACTCAAAAATCTTAGCCCCAACAACAAAGCAGAACAGCTGCAAACACTTCATGAGCACAACTGTCAGAACCTCAAACCTTATAAGCTAATAGTTGCTCAATTAGTCAAGAAATTTCCCTCATATTACAGAACCTACAGGTTAATTATCATGTTCAAAACAGACTGCTAAGTGATTAAATGAGGAAATTAATTTCCAGATACACTTGAACAGTGTGTTCTAATTATATCACAATACTGTGCATAACAGTGCATTCCGTATTATTCACCTGCTTGCCATAAAAGTGGGCATCACCCATGAAAGAGCCACGTGTTCCAGTGAACGAGAACATAGGCAGTGGCACAGGGATCGGCACATTCACTCCAACCTGCAACATGAATGTTGAACTGTCAATGCCAAAGAACTGAATGAAATTCAGAAAGGGTAGTCATGTACCAAAAGATCCAAGGTTTTCATGGTGGCAAAAAGTTTTCATCTCTCAGGGTGCAAAAAATTAAACTGCTGTACTTTCTCTGTAGCAAGTTACAACACAAATAAGTGGCCATCCAAGTCTATACTTCCTTCTATCTGTCACCTATATCTAACATCCAATTTGGTATTACAAATGTAGCTGGCCAAAAATTAAAAGGAACAGTAGTAATCTTAATGAGGCCCTTACTTTTTTATAAACACATATCCCACACAAATTAAACACAGTTCCAGCACAAGCAAATGTGTAGGACTAAACCATCCTCTACATTCTAGGAACATGTTCTATATACATGAATACAAGACAATCCTGCATATCAGGCAAGCAACCCTTTCTTAAGATTTTTCATCTTCAGAAAACAAATGTATCAGTACTTTAACTGACTATGTTTGTACATAACTAAAGTTCTGCATTCTAGAGTTCCATACATATAACAGGTATGACTACTATTACATTAACACCAAGACAGTACATTAAAACTGTTAAATTAACATCAATACAGTCCATTAATAACTAAGACATGAAAGAGACATTAAGTAATATTATACAAACTGCATTAATTAAAAGCAATCCCATTACAGGCCTGGACAGGCCCAGAGGGTTACAGGAGGTTGAGGCTCCCAGATTTCAAGACAATTGGCACATGAAGGTGATAAGGTTGTCAGCCCTATGCACCGGCCGTCTTTACCCCCAGGAAATACTCCTGGTACTCATTTCTGAGTTGACCCCAGGGCCATGCCATAGCACGGCTGGAAGGATTATGTCAATGAAAAATTCCAATGACACCATCGGGAATCGAACCCGCAACCTTCCAGCCTCAACCAACTGCGCCACCGCGTGTCCCCTGCATTAATTAGAAAAAACATAAAAGGGCAGAAAACCCAAGCATGCAACAAAACCCATGTCTGAATAAATCCAGTACCTCAGTCCTCTCAGTTTATCATTACCTTGCTAACTGCACTTTGCAAACTTCCTGCATTTCTTCCAACACTTCTGCTTATAACACAAGCATTGGCAAACATCCTACAAATTTAGTACCATTTAAATTACATATAAGCTCTAGTAATAAGCGTACTGCAATATCTACTGAACGTTTGCAAAAAAAACTCTACTCACAATACAATTGCTGTATACAAACAGCATTCTTCCTATAAAAGCAACTTCAGCAAAAATACCTCCATAAAGCAATTGTAATCCACTTTAATGCCAAATATACACATTCTGATAAGTGCAAGGAAGACAACTCATACCTTCCAGTGCAGTTTCTTGCTGTCACACCTGTTCCTATTCACAAATACTACCCAATCTGCCATCTTCTGCTTTTCCTCCAAAGTACAGTAGAATTCCTTTCATATGACTACTGATAATCTGGCACTCAAGATAGTTAGGCATTTAGGAAAATATTCCCAAGACTGAAAGTTCTGCCATCTGTAACTTCCATTGTGCATACCAACTCTGTGACTTTATTGAGCCCATCAAGCTATCATAATGGTTTCAAAACATTAATTAGAAGGCTTGAAATTGGCAAACACCAGAGTGTCGTTGTGGTTTCAGAAACCATTGGATAGTCAAACTTCTATGCTACAAAGCAGTGCTGACCAACATGCAGCCCTGTCACCCCATTTGAACAAACATATTATAATAGGTCTATGGAACATACACGGCAACTTAAATAATTAGCAATAGAACAAAACTGGTGTTTGTAAATAATGGCATTAAAGGTAACTCAATCCCCCCCCACTTTCCGATACATGTGCGCACCAGTGCGGCCCTTGTGCAAGTCCTTACAAACTGCAGCACTCCAGTGGTTAAAGGTGGCCAGCCCTGCTATACAGAAACAGAATGGCCAAGTACAATCATTGATAAAGGGAAGTTAAAATATGAAGGGCCTTCTCAAGTAACAGACATTGAAACAACCTGAATCAGTGCAGTTGGACAGGGCGTTATACAAGTGGTTTACAACAACGTGTTCTGAAGGAAAACCCATGACTGGGCCTAATGATAACTGAAGAGAGTTAGTGTTGTTATAATGAAATGATAATAACTGACAAGTGCACATTCTCTGGGTGCTGGCTGCAAAATTTTAAAGAAGCAGCAACTGAACGAGATGTCTGAATTGAACACTCCGCTCATTAGTTGCTGAGCCCAAGTATAGAACCAGTAACAAAAATTACCTGTAAGAACTTACATCAGTCTAGGTACTGTCTGAAAATCCAGAATATTTAATGATCCAGCAACTGTCCAGTCCTGTGGATGCTGGATTGAAAGAATTCTACTGCACTTCCTCCAACACTTCATGACAGAACAGTACACCATAGCCTTTCATTTTGCACCGGACATCATTTTTCATACAGTACAACTCACAACACGATGCAGATCCTATAGTACCACGGCAAAGGCACCCATCTCAACACAATAGAACGATATACGCATATATGCAGAATTCACCAAAAACAACCACCTAAGCAATGAACACAACATATCCCCAAATAAGATCTTTGATGCCCTGCTAAACCCCACCAGCCATAAATCTCCAACCCTGTAGCCCTCCACTAGACAAAACCCTGCTTTTCCAAGAATTCATACTACTGGCCCTCCATCCCAACACAGGCCATACCTGCGGACAAAACAAAATCCCAACAGATAAACACAGTACGGAGCAAACCACACTGCAAGACACCACGAAAAAGAACCCACATAAAGAACACAGCAGATATCCAGCACCAACGACAGATAACACATACTGACATGGCAGACAAGCACAAGAGAACATTCAACAAAGATCTGGAATAAATACAAAAACTCAATGGAAAACAACCTAAACTGTGAACAGTGATGCACCGAACACCTCGGTGACACAGTGGACAAATAGATAAACAATTATAGTGAACATTTACACCACCAGTGACAGTGTTAAAAATAAATGTAAATGAAAACGACACGTAATACCACCAGGGTGAGACACACCCCAACCAGAAGATATACTAAATACAACGGAGCACCAGAAGTACAAAACATCCACATAATTCTCCCATAATAACTAACACAAATACTTACTATACTACTATTCTCACCCAAAGAATTCTCACACTTTCTCTCTCCATTTCCCGCAGGCATCAACCAGGTCACACACAAACCTTCCACACACAACGACCCACAAAGATGAATGAAGAAGCATGCAATAAGCCAGACCCACACAAGGACAGCACATAGTGGATTCCCCATGACAGAACCACCAAACTCTCCTTAGTTTTGCTTTGTTTTCTTAGTTTATGGTTCTCTGACTTCCTCAGCTTTTTGATATCATACGACTATACCTTTAGGTTAACTGAGTGGCTTACCCAAACACCTAATATAGATATATCAGACTTAAAAAAAAAAGGCCTTGATGTTGAGATCTCCTCATTCAAAAAGCCAACACACAATTGTATAACGTACTCTTTAAGTGTGTCAAACGACAAAGACCTGATGATGGCCACTACCGGCCGAAACATGTAGTCTTTTTTACCTAGAATATAATATCTAACTAAACATTAGTTGTGTTGTTGACTTCAAACCCACTTAATAGACCAACTCACCTGACCCACATCAATCTGGTTAGTGAACTTCCTCGCAGTCGCACCATTGGTTGTAAAGATGGCTGTACCATTACCATATGGATTGCCGTTGATAAGTGCTATAGCTTCATCCAGTGTGTCCACATTCAACACGATTAAAACTGGTCCAAATATTTCTTCCTTGTAACATTTCATGTTTGGCTAAAACACAATCCACACACACACTTTTATTCCTGGCCTCACACAACCCAGCACAGTTAATGCTATCAAAATGCCATCACACACAGGCACAACGCTTAATGTTACTTCTGACTGCAAGATACAGGACTGCTTCAATGACAGTTACTCACACACACAGTTGGATTACTTCTATAAAGCCCTTGACATTTTTCATTATTATTTTCAGTTTTATTCAGCACAGATCTCACCAACTGCTCAGACAAGTAGAAACTGTAAATGACAAAACCAGGAACAGTAGTTCACATTACACACACAGTGTAACCTGACCTTATTTTCATCCTATATCCATCACATAACTACAGCTGCACATACAAAGACCATTCAGGAAGTAATGTATCTGTGAAAACACCTTGTGCAAGTGGTGTGCCCTTGAAGCAGGATTTGTCCCAACTTGTTTTCATACTAAAACAACAAACTGCTCTGGTACTATCAGATCACATTCAACAAGAATACCTAAGGATTCCAGATAGACACTGAAACTAGGGTGAGACATAACTTCATGGCCTTACAACAAAAAGACAAACTGCAAACATGCTCACCAAAGTGCATCCTGCTTAGGCAGAAGGTAATTCTTGTAATGAGTGTGGGAACATTATAAAAACCAATCACTAGTTAAGGCTAATAACAGGACTCAGGTCTTCTGGACATGACTGTGTATCATGGGGTCAGCAGTTCAACAAGTGCCAGGAAAACACCTTTCACCAGCAAACCATTTGAACTTGATAAATTCCACAGCAAACATTGGCACTAAGACAGGAAAAGAATTTGGTACTGTGTATGTTCCACACAAATAAAGAGGAGAAGAAAATTTTAAAGTCCACAATGTTATGTGAGATTGTTAGTCCTCAATTCAGGCTCTACTACACAGGACTGCACATCTGAGGATTTTATGATGATGCAAAAGAAAGAGTAAAACACACAAACGTAAGCATTAATACCTGACTGACACTTCTTTATGAGATGAAAGCAGTATGGATTGATGAGACCAGTAGCGGCGCTGTGGAAGCACATTTGAAAATGTCACATAATGACATCTGTGAAATAACATAACAACAGCTGCTTGGACAGAACTATAAAGACCTCTACAGCACTCATGAGAATGTCCAGTACAGTCACTAGACTATGGACTGAACAATCCTGGGTTTGATTTCCAGCCGGAAACCAGCATTTCTTCTCTTCTCCATAATGTCCAGACTGACTCTGGCCCAACCAGCAATCTATTTAAGGGGTAACAAAGGTTCTTTCCCTTGGGGTAGAGTGGTCCAAGCTTGAAGTTTAGCATTCATTTCCTTCCAGTACCAAGGTTAATAATCAGTGGAGCTACAAGAAAATGCATGCAGCATCTAACAGGAAAGTCAAATGGTCTGAGATTTGAATCCAAGACCTCCCTAACAATGAAGAATGAATGCTGTATTATATGATGGTGAAATAGCCAGCTTCAAGCGGCAGTTGTCTTTATCCTGAGGTCTGAACTTCACTCAAAACTGCATAAGCTATAGGCCTTACTGTATGAATCAACACAACTAATTTTTTCCAAGCACAAGCTAACAGCAGCTCACCGTCACTTCTGTAAGGATGGTTGGCCCAACAAAATTGCCTTTCTCAAAGCCATGCACCTGCAGACTGCGGCCATCAAGGACACACTTCGCTCCTTCATCAATGCCAGACTGCACTAGATCACAGATCTTCTTCTTTGCTTGTACTGAGATAACAGGGCCAAAGTCTGTGCCTGGAACATGACCTGAAGAACACACAGAATAATTTAATGTGGAATGTCTGCTACTTTTGTCCTATACTGTGATAAAAAAAAAAAAGACCCCACAGAAATGCACCAACATTCTACACTTGATATTCTCATTTAGGATTTTCACACCATACAGTAAGGGTCTGTCCCATGCTTCAGAAGAACATGCTCCATCATCCAGGTGAATGAATCATGTTCAGGCAGATGCATAAGTAATTGGAACAAACAAATGTTTCAGTTATATGGGAAGGTTGCAGGGAATTTCAACCACAAGATGGAAGAGGACTTGTACGCAGCCAATCAGAGTTTCATAGCTCTGATTGGTCAAAATGTTTATCCAGTCTTCTGGCATAACTGGCACATGATTCATACACCCCATAGATAAAGGCAGTACATGCCTCTGAAACATCAGCACAAACCCTGAATACATGGTTTGATAACCAAAAAACCAACTATAATTTGAATAACAGCCACTGTGAAAACCTGACAAGCTACATAACTGTATAGTTAATGCTGGTAACTGCTAACAACATTGGGCAACACATGAAAGGATAATAACAGATTATAAAGTGGTAATGATGTGGAAGAAGCAGATAAAGCCAAAGCTAATGAAATATCCCTACATTTGCATAGAAGGACTAACAAAAACTGTAAAAACCCAACTCAAGATAGCCTGAAAATGAAGCAGAAGTGCCAACTGCTCAACCACAAGTACCTTGAAAATGAATCAGAAGTGTGAATTGGTGTACCACAAGGTATTTTATACAGTCAAGTGATATCAGGGAGGATAATCAAAGCAGAGGGCACAATCAGTGTCAACTTTTCTAAATGAGAAAAACATTATACAAGTACTAAAATTAATTTTTCTACCCTTATGATATTCAACTTATCAGTTACTATACACCAGCATACAATGAGTCTGAATGCAATACTGGCATAACTCAATAACTGCCATTTGGAGTTAATACAATGACTGAGCTAAAAAATATAAGAACTACATCCGACACTACCGGCACACTTCTTAGTTAAAACACACTTCATTAGAAACCATAACTGTCGGACACCATTGTTATGTTTTTGATGTCAACTGTAGTATTAACTCCAAATGGACAATTTTTGAGTTGTGCTAGTATTGCATTCAGTGAGCAATACAATCAAAATAAACAAAAATTACCATGATCATAAGAATAAGAGAATTTTATACAGAAGGAAATACCACCATAGTGCACATACTACCTTGAATTAATTTCATTCATTCCATTGGCATGTGCAGAACGCGATGATTCTGTGCCATTCTCAGAAGCTTCTTCCATTCCTCTCTGTTATGTGTTTTTTCCTGCCACCCTTCTCCAACTATTCTTCCATCCTCTCTCACTTCATTGTGCCATCTATTTCTTGGTCTATCTCTCAATCTTGTTGTTCCCAAATTCATATATATAATACTGTTTTGGGAATTATATTTTCTTCCATTCTCTGCACATGTCCAAACCAACGTAATCTATTTAACCTGACTGTCTCTGTTATAGTAGGTTTTTAACACTGGCACAAATTTCTTTATTAGTTAATATCCTCCAATTTTCTTTTTCATTGTCATATACTGGGCCTAAAATTCTTCTATACACCTTCCTTTCAAAAATATTCATTTGCTTTCTATCTCTCTTTGTTAGTGTCCCAGTTTCTGATGCATATGTTAACGTTTTGTCTATTATTGTGTTCTTTAGTCTTAATTTTAGTTTCTTTGATATGTTTTTATTTTAAAAAATTTTAGTAGCATAAAATACGTTTTGTTAGCATTGTTTACTCTTTCTTGCAAGTCTGCTTGGTTGCTGTTATCTTTATTAAGTACAACTCCTAAACATTTTAAATTTTCAACTCTTTCAAATTTGTAATTTTTTACTTTGAAATGTCCTACTTTATTTTGCTTTAAACTGTTTTTCCTTTCCACTGTCATATATTTTGTCTTTTCTTGGTTTATCTGTGGTCCAACTTTCTGACAATGTTTTCCATTCCTACAAAAAGTTTTCTTATTTCTATTTCATTTTTTCCAATTAATGCAATGTCATCTGCATATGCATTCAATTGTTCCTTACCCATCTTTATACCACTAGGAACAATTTTTATGCTTTGTATCACTTTTTGTAATGCCAAATTAAATAATATTGGTGATAAAGGGTTCCCCTGTTTCAGTCCTGTTTTATTTTCAAAAAAAGATGACAATGTTACTTATATTCTAACCACACTTCTTGTCTTTTGTACACATGTTTTACACATATTTATTAACTTAGTACGAATTTTAAATTCTTCCATACATTTTCATAGCGTACCTCTATGTATAGACCCATATGCCTTTTGAAAATCAATAAATAAATATTTTACACTCTGATTATACTCTCAAAGTTTCTTGTTTATTACTTTCAATGCAAATACATTGTCAATTACAGATCTTCCATCTCTGAATCCATTCTGATAGTCCTCCATAATTTTTTTAATGTATGATTTAATTTTTCCCTATATTATATATGACAAAATTTTGTAAGCTGCATTTTCTAGTGCTATTCCCCTGTAATTCTCACACCTAGTTCTATCTCCTCTTTTGTGTATAGGAACTATTATTGTTTCTTTCCATTCTTCAGGTATCCTTTCCTCCTCCCAGATTTGCTAGTTCATACATTCTATTCAGTAGTTTATTTCCTTCATATTTTATTAATTCTGGATGTATTCCATCAGTTCCAGTGGCCTTGTTATTTTTTAAATCGCTTAATGCCTTTTTTACATCTTCTATAGTGAGTTCTACTTCAGCTTCCCTAATTTCTTTATTTCCTTTGAACACATTTCAATAAATGCCCAACATGTTTTGGTCAATCATAATGCAAGGGCATACAGACTTCCTACAGAATGTGAGCTGTGTGTACATATGACTGTACATTATGTTTGATACAAAGCTATATAAGCCTTGGAAATACCAATTATTGACCCATAAAACCCTCCTCAGTGATGAACTGTACAGATCAAAACATGATGGGACATACCTTAATGGTGTTAGATACTAATTTATGTACTCTGACGATATTTGTTTATGTGTAATAATTTAAGTATGTTGTAATACAGTGAATCAACTTACAATAGGAAAATATGCATGCAAATAAGTTGTCATTTCAACCGTACAAGGAACATGACATGTTAAAAGTCAGAGGAAGATACTAAAATATGAAGCACAACATATTCCTCGTGTTTCACATCACAGTAACTTATTGAAAGATGAAGACGGTAAATCCTGTTATGTCCATGAAATCATAAACATTGTTAAAATGCACTGGGTGGAAGACAGATTTAGAAATCTGCACAACGAAGTTCAAAAATTGGGCCCTGTAAAATTCTGCTCATGAAAATATTAACCCCTTGTATGGGTATTTAAATGGCCTGTTCTGAGCACAAAGGAGCATTTCAAATCTTCCATATTGTCCCTGTGACCTGCCACCTGCATGGATCATCAGCACAAGTATTTAGAAATTGAAGAACTGAAACACAAAAAAGCTGTACCTTGATAACAAACAACTGCCACAAGCTAAGTAACAAAGAAAGGCCATCTGTGAGTGACAAGTTAAAGATAAGAAGAGTAAGAGAAAACCGTTACAGGAGAAACATGTTACTGCAGAATCACAACCAATATTCTCAAACAGTTTGTTTTCTCATGGACCAGACATGTTACTAAAGAGTCCCACCCAAATTCTTACACAGTTTGTTAGTCTGTGGACCAGACATGTTACTGCAGAGTCCCACCAAAATTATTACATGATTTGAATATGGGCCAGATATGTTACTGGACAGTCCCACCCAAATTCTTTTATAATGTACCTGGATGCTCCAGCATCTAGTAGCATGGTGGACCACAGAGCCTTTGACATCAGATAACCAGGTGTGCCTCTATGCTAGATCCTTCCTGAACTAGCAAGAGACAGGTGCTTCCACAATGTCCTACAGCAGTACCAGCAGGAAAGGAGTAGATCATTTGAGAACTGCACAAAGACGTGTACAAGGCAAGTAGACAGCTGGAATGAATTATGGCAAGGCTGCTGACCATGCATATTTTGACAAGATGACACCTTGATGCAGTGGTGCAGGAGTCAGAAGACTAGTGAACCAAGTAGAGTGAAGAAAGTGTGAACACAGAGGACAACAGACTTGGTGGGCAACAGTGAAGAGGTTTAAAGAGGGCAAATGGGCCCACAATACTGAGTTCAAAGAACAATACAATGTGAATTCTTGTGAACAATCCTTTTAATTCTTGTCATGATTCTTTTTAAATTACTGAATCTGTTAATAGTTTGAAATGTAGTGACAAACATTGTTACATTGTGAACCCACAGGCTTATTTTCTACAATAACTTGTTACTTCGTGGGCCAGACATGTAACAGCAGTCCCACCCAAACTCTTTACATAATTTGTTAGTTTACAGGCCTGATATGTTATTCTCGAGTCCCACCCAAACTCTTGCACAACATGTTAGTTTACAGGCCAGACATGTTACTGCAGAGTCCCACCCAAATTCTCACACAACTTGTTAGCTTATGTGTCAGACAAGTGACTGCAGTCTCACCCAACATTCACACACGATTTTTTCAATTCTGTGCAAGCAGCAAGCATATCATGACACAATGATGCTGAATTTCAACATAAGGTCTTTACTGACCATGTGCAAGCATATACAGTGCACTATTACACAGTTAACTCTGATACAAACAGCAACAGTCCCTTTTACTTACTTGCTGATTTATTTATTTAGGAACTGTTATAGCTCAGTCCGTGTAGTGGCTAGACTATGAGCTGAATGATCCAAAGTCCAATTCCCAGCAGAGGAGAGACTTCTGTGCAAAAATGTACAGACTAACTCTAGGCCCCACCCAGCTTCCTATTCAGTGGGTACTGACAAATCTTTGCCTGGAGGTAAAGCAGCATGAAGCTACATCAAATGCCAATATTAACAATGTGTGGAGCTAAAGCTCTACTACCCATGTATGCTTCATGGCATGATGCACAGGACAACTGCATCTTTTAACCATTACCTTATTTATGTACTTATTTATTTATTTATTTATTTATTCATTCGTTCATTTATCTATCTATTTATTCATTCATTTACTTATAGCTTACTTAACTATTTTCAACAACTCTAATTATACAGTGCTCAGTAACAGGACTGTATGGGATAAGGAACCAATCACAATGGCCGCCTGGTCAGTACCGTGCCCCAGTGCCGAACACTCAAGACAAATACGCGTGTCTACAGTTCTTTGTGTCTTTCGCTTGTCCTCTACAGGCACAGGTATTGCAAGGAGTGCTACAAAATGTCGAAAAGAGATTCAAAAACACCAGAAACATCAGCCCCTGAGCTATATTGGCCTGTTGTGTAACACAGTCAGATTACAAAAAACAAACTGAAAAGGATGTGAGTCTTACCTTACTAGAGGGACCTGCCTGGCATTAGCCTGTTGTGACTGAGGAAAGTAAACAAAGCTGTCATGAACCGTCTCTAGACTAAGACTTTAACCAAGGACGTCATCAGTTTAAAGCCATGTCACTCACCTGCATTCACTTTCAGTGCCTGTGCTCTCGCTATGAGGTCAGGTAGCCACTGCTGTGCCTCACCCACAAACACGGCTGTACTGAGGGCCATGCAGCGCTGTCCTGCTGCCCCAAAAGCAGCCCCAACCAGTTGATTTAGAGAATTTTCTTTATTTGCATCAGGCATCACCACACCATGATTTTTAGCTCCCATATTGCTCTGCACACGCTTCCCATTGTGAGATCCTCGTTCATAAATGTACTTTCCCTGTAATAACAAAATTTGTAAGATGGCATACCACACAAAGAACACAGGAAAGCCCTTCTAGAGATATGCAAATACCATACTGACATGAATACAAAATTAACCTCCTTCACAATTTAAACCTTCAGGAAAATAACTACACAGAATATATTTAAGTCTGTTTGTAATTACAAGACAACCCCCTTTCTTTCAGACGATGAATTAAGACAACCTTCTCATCTCATGTTCAGACACACTGAGTACGAACTCTATGAAGTATCAAGACAGCACTCAACTTGATGTTGCCTTCAACTTTTGCTCTCGATTACGCATAGCATAACCATGTGTTAATGAGATTCCTTCCAAAGGATACTGCCTGAAAAATACACACACACACACAGTGGAATTTATGTGCATCTCCACAAAAAAGCAGACATTTTCCAAACATATGCTTACTGCTAGGTCAGATCCTACAAATGAGATAGCTCTGATGTCTGGGTTATCACATATGAAGTTGACAGCCTCATGTGCACCATGAATCACATTCACAACACCAGGAGGACATCCTGCCTCATTCAACAACTGCATCAGCATCATGCATGCCCCAGGGTCTCGTTCTGATGGCTTAAGGACAGATGTGTTCCCCAGAACAACGGCAACAGGAAACATCCACAGAGGAATCATGGCTGGGAAATTGAAGGGCGTTATACCAGCTGTCACACCCAGAGGCAAGCGATATGAGTGGGTGTCCAAATCCTTGCTGATATTGGGCAATGTTTCTCCCAGCTGGAGGGATGTGACACTGCAGCAGTGCTCCACCACCTCTGTAGACATACCAACATAACATGCACATTTATTCCATGTTCTAGTATCCCCAAGTATTCCAAACATTAACAGGTGTTTCCCACACTTCTAATTCTCCATGAAAACTAGGAATCATGTGGGTTTCAATTTGTCTGAACACTCAGATTTTTTTAGTTTTCTTCAGTTCCCCCTTAAAAATACTGGGATTGTAAACAGTTCCTTCCATATCCTTCCCAATTCATCTGCCATCTGGCACTACACACACTGAGGTGTCTGCAATGTTAATAAATAAATCAAACTAATACATTCTTCATGGATGAGATATTCCAGCAAATTATGAATGGAGGATGTAAAATTTCTTCTTTCACCATTGAACATACTGGATAGGAGATGCTTATGAGAATTCAGCATCTGAACACAAGATTATAATAAAATTATGAAATTAAGCAGGTTACTTCCTAGAATTCCAGTATCTGTACCCATGGCCTGTCCAGATCTCTAACAGAGTACACAAAGATCTCATATCCAAGACCAGAAATTACATTTCTTTCCAGAAATACTGACTTCCTGAACAATTCATACGGTAGGACAGGCACTCCACTACTTACGAATAAGTTCAGTTCCAGAGGTCTCCTCATAAACTGATTTGTTTGCAAGTACAGCTTACTCCTGTCGATACCAAACATGTTTAAAACAGTCAAATTACTATCATTCATCACCTCTTTCAAAGTGCTTTACAATGCCCACTTTAGTTTCCATCATAGTAGTGCACCTTTTCTTACTACCACCCTCAACATTTTCAGGCAACTGGATATATGTATAAGTTCCTTTGTACGTCCAGAAGTTTGAGAACTAAATGTCCATAAGCAGACCAAAGCCTGTATCTACTTCAGACTTAAAACAAAGCTGATACAAAGTTCAACCAGCACAACTATTCTACACTAATCTCCCACAGTCACTCCAACAACTGTATCTTAAACTACAATGACACCTCACATCAGTGGTCCACAATTTCTCCAAAAATCTAGGAACTGCCTCAAACTTCCAGCTGCCAGAAGGATGACATGAAGCAAGTTCCATCCTGAAGACCCACAATATTAGGCACAACCAAATTTAATTGCCCAGGAAGCCTGGTGCCCAGGATTTGTACACACCTGCCTCATATTATGCTCTTGAATGGTTCCTGAAGGAGCAGCATTAAAAAAAACAGTATTAATTGAGGTCATTACAACATTCTGCTTATGCAGATATGGTACCTACCTTATACATTTTACTTGTAAATGCCATGGCCAGCATTACTGGTTCTACTCCACTGTAAATGTTATTCCAGTAGAATGAGAGTCAGAAAAAAAAGTTACATACCAGGTACAATTGACAGACACAATCAGAAATTTAAATCAACACAAACCATTGTAAAATTCTCTTAAGCTACTCCTAGGACCGTTTCATTGCTTAAGACAGAGGTCTGATCCCAGGCCAGTCCATGCTGAATTTGCAGTGGACAAAGTGACTCTAAGACAGGTTTTTCTCCAAGGTGTTTGGATTCCCACTGTCAATATCATTCCAACACAGCTCCATACCCATTCAATCATCTGTCAACAATGCTATGTATCCTTCAGAACGACAGCATTATCATACAACATATCACATTAAACACTGCACAAAGATTCAACAATACAGGATTATTAAGAGGGACAACTTCTTGAATGCAGAAATCTGAAAATTCTGTAATTCTGTGTTTAAATTTACAGTCACTTAACTAGAATATTATTCCATATAAACTCTGCATTACATGATCAATTTTCAGTATAGAACCATTCTTTAAGTCTTTCCTTCTTCATCGATGCTGACAAATTCTTGACCACAGGACATATTTTTTACATGCACAAAACTGTTCATCGTTTTCCACTGATAAACACAATTCAGTGTCCCTTTTATTGTTTCCCTAAACATGGTAGCTTTACTGAATAGTAAGGTTACATCAGTTGACACCCCATCAGAATGAAAGGGACACTGTAGACACACATTAATGAGCGCAAGGTCACAACATTTAGATCTTATAATTCTTTCAGTTTTTGTAATTTCTCAAGTACATATTTGTCCAGACGTGAATTTCTGGCACTCTCTTTCCAAAAAGACTGGATGTGTGCATTTGTAGAGCCCACACAGTCTTTAGAATGTGCTGTAGGACCTAATGGGTGCCCTGCTGGGAAAGTCAGTAGTTTTCCAAGTGAGCCATAGCCTTATGATCTGTGGGGATTACTCTGTGGCCATCAGCACTGAGATCATCTCCTTCTTCATCTGTACTGGAAGGATGACAATGTCCTGCTTTTCATATGCAGAAAGGGCATCTTCAACTTGGAAACAAATTCATAAAAATCAGGCTGATGTTTAATTTCACCTGAAAGTTTCACCTAATATAACAGCCTCCTCCTCCTCCTCCATCTCCATCTCTTCCTTGCTCACTCCCCACATCCTGCTGTGTGCTCTTTCAGAGGTCACTAAATTAGTTTCAACTTACAATCACCTTTAGCTTTCCCACCCAAAAGTAGTGTCAATCAGCCTTTCAAAGAACTTAACTAACGTGCATGTGACTCCTATTTAGGACAACATATGCAGCATCACTCTCTTCCAAAACAAGACAATTTCATCAACACTGAAAGCGAGTTCTTGACGCAAAACCACTTGCCTTGATAATACAATACAGTGTTACACAGCAACCATGTTCCACCCTCTCAATTTACACTCTTTCCTTTGGTGATACAATATACTCAGGTCAGTCACATGCTGCCTGTTGCAATCTACCAAACCAGCACTAACCAATGAAGAAAGATTCTACTAGTGAAGTCTCAGCTTCATGCAAAATGACAGGTTCTCCCAGCAGTGCTGCTGAAGAGAAGTTTTTTTGGATGTGATGCAGTGTCACTGGACAAGTAGTTCCCACTGTTTTGAAGGATCACATTGCTTCCATCATTACAGTCAAGTACTCACAGAACTCTCAGCTTCCTCTTTCTTAATGTACTACAGACTCCCAGCTTTCTACATGAAAGCATTTTGACCCATCACCATGCATGTTTTCAATCAGTAGGATATTCTGTGAATCATCTCAGTCAAGACCACATATGGTACACTCTCTCTCTTGTTCTTTTCCCATTTCCAGCATACTTAAGGAGTGTCCATCTGGTAAAAGCAGTGACACTAAGCATCCAATCACCAATAGCCTGACACTCCTCAGCTTCTTCACTGCACATTAGTTGCAATTTCACATCCATACTAGTGGCATTTTTCTCAAGTTTTGCAGAATTACAAGCAGCCTCACTTGCAGAGAGTTTAATTTGTAATACGGTTAAATACAAGATGCTTCCTGAAGCCTTAACATAAGACTGCTGCTATGCATGCTGCTCCTTGGGTCCATTGGGTTCCGACTGGATAGCACACAATTGTTACTGCTTATTTAAACAAACAAGGCAATTAAAAGGAGACCAAACAATTTACAGACATGTAAAAAAAATACAGCAATGGCACTGTCTACTACACATAATATTTCATTTTGTGAGTTAGGTTCATATTTTTCCTATGGCCAAGACCATTATATAAATAAGCAGCATTATATGAGGTCTCAGTATAGAACACATAACCCTCATCTCACTATTCTTGATCACTGCCACCTATTTTGTAGCCCTACTTGACACTGTGTTGTTAAATAATCTAATAGCAGCATCACTTACGCAGTCCTCGTAAGACGTCCCCCTCAGCATCAATCAACGTCTTGCCCTGTTCTGTTGTGATGATCTTGGCCAACTCTTTCTGTATAGAACAACAAAATTTCTAATGCTGCTAGTTCATGAATCACACACACCTTAGGATGTTAGATTTGGGGTTCTCTCAGCAATATTGCTGAGGATTCATGTGTTCTGGGATGTGACACTATGCTGCTGGGTAAGCAGCACAGTGTCACAGTACCTTAGTTCTCCTTGGAGTGCTTGCTGCTGAATATGAAGGCACCAACATCCTTTTAATTGCCAGGAAGCACTCAACCAACAGCATAACATCACATCCCAGAAGACTTTCATCCACAAGCTACAATGTTATAGGATCAGAAGAACTGTATTAAGCATGAAAGGACAGCAAGGACACCACAAAGACTTCACACACTTGCCTAACCACAGAACTGACCCAGAAGAATTAACTAATGGTAATATTTCTATATTTGTAGTCACAAAACAATTCTGTACATGTACCCTTCACATAACAACTATCACATGCATGATTTCAGGCTTCCGCTGCAGTGTAAATGAGGTGTTTGCTGTTCTGGGATGATACACAGTGTTGATTGACAGGTAGTCATGGACATTTTGGGACAGCCTGTTGGTCCTATCTTCTAGGGCTGCTTGACCCTTCACGATGAACTGACAGGCTTTCCCAAAACTTCTGTAATTAACTACCAAGCTACACTGCATAACATCCCAGAACAGCACAGACAACATTTGTCAAGCTGAAACCTAAAATATAACTATTTCAAAACTCATAAAAACATGGAAAAAAGCATGTTTGGTATAAAACTTGTGTTCATTTCTCCCTAAGACTCTTGTTGGAAACACTTTTTGCTCCATGTTTCGTGAGTTACACTCAAGATGCATGCTGAAGGGGACATGAGTGTTCATGTAAAGTGTACATTACTGATGTCTGATTTTAGAAATTGAAAATTGAATATGTGCTTGCTAGTGTTCCAGTTATGATAATAAATATGGCTGCGAGGTACATTTCTGTTACTTTCCACCGTGCATGGATTTGATTCCTGGAGGGGCTAAAGATTCTTCTCTTTTCCAAAATATCCAGAATGAATATGGGGAAAAGCCTCCTGTTCAATTGGTATAGAATATTCTTCCCCAAGGAACAAAGCAGCCAGATGTGAGGGTGACCACTCAACTCCTTCCAGTGCTGATGTTAACAATGAAAGGACATGTACATAGACATGTATATACATATACATGTACTCCCACCACATGCCTTCACGGTGTGCACGGTAGTAACTTCCCCTTTTACCTTCTATGTTGCAAAGACATCACAAACTGCACTGCTCTTTCATGCGTATGTCACAGCACACTGCATTAAGGCAATAACAGTACATTTGCACCATCTAAAAAAAGCAAATATTGCAACAGTTCTTTAGATTTGTTAAATGCAATTGCCAATTCATATTATTTTTTATACGGACCACATCTCCAGCTCCAGACTATGTGATTTTAAAATATCTCAGCTCTATGTACAAAACTGTCACCACATCCTCCCTCCTTGTCATGCAGGAACATGGAACTCAAGCAGTTACTCAGCTGGTTATCTGTGGATCCTCAAAGTTCACACCAGCTCAATACCACACTCCAGTTCACACCAGCTCTATACCACACTCCAAGCTCCACCCTCCAGTTCACATCCTCATACCAATTTTAATGCTCATCCTTGCACTTACATATCACTGATCAACTTGGTTCAAGCTGCAAGGCTTCTGACCTGTATGCAACAGGTGCCTGGTTTGATTCTTGGATGAAACATCAGCTATCTTGACTGGGGTTTTTCATTATTTTCCTCAGCTCCTCCAGGCAAATGGTAGGACAGTACCTTAAATTATGCCATAACCACTTCCTGCCACAGTCTTTCAGGCTCATATGCAATTACCATCCTAGCTACATAGCTCAGTCAGTATAGTGACCAGGCTACAGGCTACATTCCTGAGAAATGGTTTGTTTCCCAATGGGGTAAACTGATTCAACTCTTCTCCAAAATATCCAAACTAAATCTGGAGTAAAATCACCCTCTTTTTTGGGGGGTAGTAGCTCTATAGCAGGGGAAAAATGGACAAGTTGTAAAGCTGAACACCCACTCCCTACTTAGTGTCTAGATTAAGAATGGGTGCAGCCATACCTCCACACCCCCTACACGCCTTCATGGCATGACAAGCACAGGGACAAATTTAACTGTACCATGCCACCACTCAAAACTACAGTCAGAGCTGCTCAAAATGTCAATAAATAAATAATAAATTAATTAAATTAACGAACGCATGCAGAGGGACCCTAACTGATCTCTTCACTTTGTGTTTTCTAATTAAAATGATGCCACACAATAAAATATATCCATATCTACCAAACAAAACAAAATTAACTTTTGAACTTCTAACCATGTTAACCTTTTGGCGCCAGAATTATTTTTTTAAATTTTAGCACATTCTGTATATAAAATGTGAATAAAACAGGAACCTAACATGTTAGAATGATGAAACAAACTGCATTTTGAAGAGAAAAAAAAAGGAGAGTATATACCATGTTTAAAATATTCAGTACCTGTATTTGTTGAATAAATATATAAAGTGCAACGTTTAGAGGTTAGAGGTGCGGTACGACCACTATAGTCGACGTTAGGCGTCAAAGGGTTAATAACATTTCAAAGTGCATAACTGTGTATTTACCATGTTCCTCCTGATAATGTCCTGATACCGAAACATCACCTGTTGGCGGGACAGTATTGACAACTGAGACCATGTCTGAAATGCTTCCTTGGCCGATGCCACTGCCTGCAGCATCTCTGCCTCTGTGGCTTTTGGTACCCTTGTAACTACCTGCAATATTGAAACATAATGACTGAAAGGTCTTTTTATACCTGGAGAATCACTATCTGCAATGTTGCAATATAATTTGTAATCACACCACACATCTCTCTGCAATCAGAACATATCATGTGACAGCAGGCAGTACAGTGACTGTCATCATTCCTGTCTGTCTCAACTCAAAGTCTGTGTATTGTGGTTTACAGCAGTTAATATTATGTTGCTGCTCTCCATATTTAAGTAGAGTGCTGGAAATGGTTTCCTTCAGATCACAGGCAAGCATCACACACAAGAAACATGTTTATGGTACAATGAAGTTCTGCTACCGCATTCTGAATACTTTCTTTCAGACCATCTTCAGTGCAAGGTCTGTTATGACACACTTTATCATTAACATGCCCAACAAGTAAAGCTTGCAAGGATTCAGATCTGGCAAATGAAGAGGCCAAAATTCCTGTTTATTATTCTGTAACAAAAAACACAGCATTTAGAATTGTTTGCAGTGAGCCATCGCACTGTCTTTCTGGAAAAAGGCATACATTCTCTCACAATCAGACAGCTGCTCGAAAATTAAGTCAAAATGTGATATATATTGGTTTGTATTCCTGATCTCAGAAACAAAATGGACCCAATAAGATAAGTTGCACTCATACCACACCACACACCAACTGTAACGTCATGTAATGGCGCTTCAGACCAAACATTTTCTGGAGATTTCACCAACCTAGTGAAAATTTTGTCAGGTGTTTCCTCAGTTCCATGTGTTAGAGCCCTCAGGACAGACTTCAAACAAACCCATAATTCCTTTCAAAGATAATTACAGGTGATGAGATGTGAGTTTACTGGTAGGACACAGAAACCAAGCAACAGTCATCTCAGTGAAAAAACCCACCATTTCCATACCCAAAAGGCAGGGGAATTTTGCTCAAATGTGAAGAGCAAGCACACTGTCTCTTCTGACATTTGCAAAGTTGTGCATTACAGATCTATTCAGTAAGGACAAGCCCCAAACCAATATTACTACATCAACACCTTATGACATCTATGGAGAGAAGGTTGACAAAAATTACCTGAAATGTGGAATACAGGCTATTGGTATTACAGGGAACAAGATTTATTGATATCGCCATGATTCAAGCAAAACTGCAGGATGCACTTGCAAAGCTTCTATTAGTGCACATCACAAAATGCTTCAAATGGTCTTGCAACCATTGGGCTGCTGTGGCCACTTTCAAGGGGACAACACTAAACTGAAGGTATCATTATGCAGAAATTCAATCCAAAAACAGACTGATCACACCACACACCATACAAAATCCATACACACTGACTGCTGATGACTCAAACAGGCCTTCAAACTCTCCAACACCCAGCATGGGAGCAGGCTAGTGTGTAGGCTTGGTGTATAACATAAGAAACCCTACAGGAAGTGACTGGTGACTATAGACATACAAAACAATGACCCTCTAAATAAGCAGCATATCCTCTGAAACGTTCACAGAAATATCAACAGTTGCAGTGTACAATGAGTGACTCATCTTCTCACTCATAACTTCACATAACACACTCATAACAAAATTTAAATACTTTCAGTAAAACGTTCCAGTGCTGTATTAAGCTCAACATTCACACAGCTACAACATTATTTCATAGTTCACACAAAAATAAGTTCCAGTGTTTAAATCCATTGAGAAAAGTCTTCTTGACAAATTACAAAATGCTCAACGGGCCAAGCAATTATAAGCATTTTATGGGATCAAAATCTACTTTACCCTGCACATAAGGGCCTGCCATTGGTCCTTATCCTGAACTGCATGAAAGTAATCTACAATCCCATATCCAATTTTTAAACTCATACCAAAGCATGACAAATTCATCAATGTGCTCAGCGACTACATACAAAAATAACGATACCTCAGTGGACAAACTAACCTACACTTAAAATTGTAATGGCTTCTCATTTAATATTTATGACCAACAGAACCTACCATACAGATCATCCTTCACACATACTGATACCATTAAAGGAAGTCCCATTAATGTTGAGGACTTATGGCACTAGAAGCTTCACATTCTCCCCCCTGCTGTATTACCCTCCAGCCCCTCTAACCCAAAACAACAAGCCTAAAGTGCTTGTTACTAGATAAGATTATTACACCAATTTCACTGCCAGTCTTTGTGAGAACAGAACTGTTCGACTGAATGGAAATATGCTGCAACAGAAGTGCAACATTTTGAGCAATGTGGTGGTGGTCAATCCATGGTACTTCTTTCTTAAGCCTCAGTACAGTTTTCTTCACAAATTCCCAGTAAGCAATTGTCATACCTCATTCGTGGCTGGGTTATGTACATCAATCCAGTCCTTTGTTTTGGACTCCACAAACTTTCCATTGATAAAGAGTTTTGTAGTTGGCACTGCTGACATGCTGCGACTCCATGCTACTATGGCAGTTCGAGCTCGATTCATCAAGACAAGCCCCTAGGAGACAAATGGGGAAGTCCATTACAACCAAACAGGAATATATAATAAGGACGATACAATATTACAAAATCTTCTAGTGTGAAATGTCTTGTAGTTCGGTACAGCATCACATCCTCATAGTCTCCCCAATGAGAACCTCCAGTATCACATGACAGAAAAACTGTCCATCAGAAAAACACAAACATGCATCACTGGATAAGGGGTTACTGACAGTCTGAGGAAATGTCTTCAAGGGTCAAGCAGCCTGACCCTCAAGATGAAGCTACTACAATCCTTGGCAACATCAAAAGCCACTCCCCCAACAACACAGTAGCACATCCCAAAAGACCTAAATCCTCAGTGACAATGCTGTGAATAACTTAAATCTTGCACACAAACATTTGTTCCATTATTTCCCTACGTTATCATGCCCTTTCATCATTTCAACCATTTCAGTACAATGAACTTGTGGGAGCACCCACATAGCCACCTTCCAATCCACCGCTAAACATCACAGCACGTAGCCAGTTTCGGAGCACCCACACAACCACTTTCCAACTCACCGCTTTACATCACAGTAAGGCTACC
>Ga0123355_10002568_pt1 | contig 25729 bp, 30 predicted proteins | sample TergutEmb28metaG_3_FD_89872 | JGI IMG/M metagenome (GOLD analysis project Ga0123355, IMG submission 89872) | Embiratermes neotenicus P1 segment gut microbial communities from Petit-Saut dam, French Guiana - Emb289 P1 | ecosystem: Host-associated > Arthropoda: Insects > Digestive system > Gut ...
ATGCTCCACGACAACAGGAGATGTGGTGGCATTGTTCACATTACTGCGCACCCCTTGTTCCGCTACATCTTCTCTAAGCGTAGCTAAGCCCGACACTGCGCCTATAGCCGCATTGACGGCGTTCGTTCTGGCCGTTTGGGCTTGAGCCGCAGTTGCTGTTGCAGCAATGCTTACAGGGATTACTTGCGCCACTGAGCCTGTTAATGTATCAGCTGCTAAAACCGCAGCATTTACAGCAATTTCGTCAGGACAAGCAATATCAGTACGTTCCATTCTATCGGCATACGCTCTGATGAATCCGGGTCTGAATATGCGATCTCTGAACTGGGCTTCGGTAAAGTTTGAGCCTGGGTATCTTGCCTGGAAGTCCACAAACGCATCTGTCAAGCCTTCTTCAGCGATGGCTCTCGCCAACAGGAATGATCCCTGATTAAAGCCCTCAGACAAATGTCTTCTCCAGTTTAATTCAACATCTGACATATAGAATGTCGGCCAGTCTCTGATGATGTCAAACCCAGGTGCTGTGATCGTTTCTCTGATTGAGTTCAGTCTACTCCAACCTGTAAAATCCATGCCTGTGCGTGGCTCGCCAGTGGCAGGGTCTGTAAATACTTCACCGGGGATATTCGGATGCGGAACACTTGTTTGTTCAGCAATTGTATCGTGACTTGGGAATATCATCTTGCCAAATTCCTGCCATGTCGGAGATTGGCAGTATCCAGCAAGTGCTATAAGAATTACATCATAGAGTGCATTTCCGTGCTCATCAACAAAATCAACACCACTCTCCATCGCCATTCTCTTTGCTACACCTCTGACATTGGCACCGCCCGTGTATGGCCCCAGTGCTGTGACATCAGGCGCACCCAGCGCAACACTGTATGCCGGGAACCAGTTACGCAATGTCCATCCTGCGCCAAAGAAATAATCACGACTGGCATGCCAGAACTGACCATGCCAATGTGCTCCGAATGAGAAGAATGCATCCAATTGCGATTCAAGTACAGGTGCCATAAATGGGCCAAATGTATCTGCCGACATAGTGATGGCGCCAAGGCTTGTTTCCATCCAATATCCATCCAATGTCAGCCCGCGGTTGCCTTCAGTGGTTGACCAGTCTGCCTGTACAAATGGGCTACCCGGCACATTGAGCCAAGAATCTACCCAATTTCTGAGATATTCAACCCTAGCCGGATCATGCGGATCATTCCAGTTCGGCGCTGTCTGGCCGAAACCCGGATTGCCTGTCATTCCCGAACCGACAGGACGCCCTTGGTAAAATGGCCTGTCAGGGAATTCAAGTATGATTATAGCTGCTCTAAACTCGGTTGCATCGTCAACATTTTGTACTGTGCCACCAAACGCACCGTCCCAGTCAACAACCGGATTGCGCGTATAGGCATCATACGACATATGCTCAGCCAAAAGCCACGACTGCGGATCGATCGCCATATCGTCAAGCTGTTCAGGAGTAATGCCAACCGTGCCTCTTGCAAGCCCCTGTTCCACCGGAATGACTATGCCAAATTGATCTTGTACCGGTTCTTGCGCAGTGACTGCCAGTCCTGCTGTCGGCAAGATAAAGATGACTGCCAATAATAGGGCTATTGCTTTTTTGGTAAAACGTCTTCTTAATGTGGATTTCACTGTATCATTTACCTCCCAATTTTTTATAATTTCTTTTCCTTAGAAATAACAAGTGACATCAACGTCAGCCTTTGCGTAAGTCTGTGGCCATACATGCGAAATAATACGCTCGTCCGGGTTCATTGATTCTTACTTAGGTTAAGCTGGCGAGAGTCAAACTCCCATCGGTTTTATCGGTCGGATTTCCACCAGCCTACAGGTGCCTGATTGAAAATTACGATTAAACTACGAGCGAAGGCCACTACCCTCCTTCCATTGATTTTTGCATGAATCTACATGATTTAGCACTTTACGGAATTAAATCACATCTCACACAAAATATCAATTCATTTTTTGCAAAAAATTGCACGAAAATCCACCTTTCATTCAGTGCTATTGCAACACAGAGTGCAACTTAAACTAAAAATTGACGCAAGAGCATTTTCGCCCTTGCGCCATTTATTTTTAATTTGTACAGACGATCGCTATTTCTTATCACCGGCCTGCTTTGCCAGTGATTTGTCCTCCGGTAAGATTATATTGAGAATAATACCGACAATAACTGCAATTGCAACACCGAGACGGTCGAGCGGAAGATTGGTCTCTCCGATTGCAATGGTTATTGGATTACCGAATCTTAACCCTAGTCCAATAACGAGCATAACTGAGATGATTATGCAGTTTTTCATGTCTGCTAGATTTACTTTTTCGTCAACTAAATTTCTGATACCGACCGAGGCAATCATTCCGTATAGGATAAATGATGCACCACCGATGATGGCATCAGGTATGGAATAAATAAGAGATGCAAACAGCGGTGAAAATCCAAGTAAAATCGCATATATGCCCGCCAGTTGCAGCACTCTGGGGTCAAAAACTTTTGTGATGGTAACGACTCCGACATTTTCAGAATAAGTCGTTGTCGCCGGGCCGCCAATTCCGCCGCCGATAATCGTTGCAACGCCATCTCCGCATAGTGTGCGCACCAGTCCGGGGTCATTGATGTAGTCTCTGCCTGATATTCTGCTGAGTATGACCATGTCGCCGATATGTTCAGCAATGGTGGCCAGAGCAAATGGTAACATGATCAGTATGCTTATAAGATCAAATCGCGGCATCATAAACGGAGGAAGTCCTACAACTGCGGTTCCGGCTCTGCCAAAGTCCAGTATTGCCGACCCGCCGGGATTGGTCATCCCAAAAACAAAGTGCATGAGCAGCGCAACTATGTAAGCTCCGGCAATGCCGAGCAGTATGGGTATTATTTTGGACATGCCTTTGCCCCATACTGAAAATCCGATGATCAGTGCAATGGTAATTACTGCGAGGAAGATGTTGCCCGCCGATTGGTTGATCGCAAAGGGTGCAAGCATGACACCAATGAGTATGACAGTAGGTGCTGTGACGACCGTGGGTAGATATTTCATAAAGGCCTTGACACCCACGCCTTTTATGACTAAAGCCAGTATTAAATATAAGAAACCTGCAATCATTATGCCTCCTGTGGCATATGCAAGTTTCTCGGCTTGTTCCATTCCTCTTCCGGCGAATGGTCCGGCTACATCGTCTGTGATCAGCCTGATTCCGACCATGAACGCAAAGCTTGATCCAAGAAATACCGGCGGCGCTTTTTTCGGGCCTGATATCACGTGAAAAATGATTGTGCCAAGTCCTACTGCGAGCAGGGTTACTTGTACCGATAGTCCGGTTAGGATGGGTACCAAAATGGTTGCGCCAAACATTGCAAACAGGTGTTGCAGCCCCATCAGTGCTCTTCTTCCGTTAGATAGTTGAAATTGCATCTTCTTCCTCCATAATCTTATTTTGTCATTGGTCGATATACTATACCATATGCATTGGCTATTGCAAATATAAATCTTTGAAATTGATGTACATAATTTGCGCCTTTGCTACGGTTCACAGTGCACCTTTAGTCAAATGATCGCTTCTGCATTTCATTTGCAGTAAACTCAACAAATAAATTGACCAGATGTGAATGTATATAGTTTTTCTTGAGTACAAAGTAGAATTTTCTTTCCGGAAGTTTTGCGTTGAGTTTGATCACTTCGATCATTTTTTTCTCAACAAATGCTCGCGCTGCAAATTCAGAGACTATCGATATACCGAGGCCGCTGACCACGGCGTTGATGATGCTTTGATTATTGTCAAAACTGACGCTGGAATTTATTTTGCCAAGATTGATGTTTTGCTCTAAAAAGAAGCGCTCATATTGAAATCGAGCACCGGAGCCTTTTTCTCGTGAAATAAAGTTGCGCTCGTACAATATTTCCTCAAGTGAATATTCTTTTGAGTTCGAAATGTTTTCATCATAGGGTGCAATAAAGACCATTTTTTCAGTCATGAACTCTCTAAAGTCACATCGCACCTCATCAACCGTGCCTCCCAAGAAGCCTATCTCTGCTTTTTGTGCCGTTATACTGGGGGCAACGTCAAAGGATTCTATTTGCTTTACATTGAGCGAAATATCCGGATAGACTTTGTTAAAACATGCTATGACTTTGGGCAGTATGTACTGCGCCGGAACACTGGAAGCTACGACATTTATTTCTCCGCTATAGTTTTTGGAAAGGTTTTTTATCCGGTGGGTTGTGTTATGCTTTAGTGTCAGGAGTTCTTTTGCGTTTTCATAGAATATTTTGCCTGCAAGCGTCGGTGTTGCCTCTTTGGTTGAGCGGTTTATGAGCGTGGTGTCTAGCTCTTTTTCAAGCGCACTTATGTATATGCTTACCGATGATTGTGACATGGAAATTGCTTCCGCGGCTTTAGAAAAGCTGGCAAGCTCTATAACATATACGAAGGCTTCAATTTGTCTAAATTCCATGTTTTTGCTCCCCTCTGCAGCACAGCGTAAACTAAATAGCTACACTAGTTTTTATTAATTTTTTTCATGCATTTCATTATGCATATTAAAAAACGAAATTGCAAGTGTTTTAAAGAACTGTTACAATGGCTATGTTTGTTTAACTACCGCCGAAGGAGATGTAATGAGTTCAATAATTAACGACATAGCCAAAGCAAAGGCGCAGGCTTTAAAGGGTGAGCGGTTGGATCGTGATTTAATGCTTTCACTGCTGAGTATTAAGGAAAATTCGCCTGAGTTTTTTGAATTGGGCAAGGCCGCCAGAGCCGTATCGGCAGCCATCACCCATGACCGATCATATTTGTGGGGCGCTATCGGAATAGATTTTAGTCCCTGTGCACAAAACTGCGAATTTTGTTCTCTGGGCGAAAAATGGGGTATCGTATCTGCCGAAAGCGAGTATGTGATGCCACCCGACGAGATTGTTGCGCGTGTTCGGGATTTCGCAAATTCCGGAGTGCGTTGGATTGTTCTGCGTGCGAGTCATTTTTACGACTGCAGGCAACTCGAAAATCTTGTGCGGGAGGTTCGAACGCAAGTTCCCGGAGACTACGAATTGGGTCTGAATATAGGTGACTTTGGCGACGCTTATGCCCATACACTTTATGATGCCGGAGCCAATTTCGCCTATCATTCGTTGCGATTAGGAGAGGGATTTAACACAATCATCGAGCCCGCTGAGCGACTGCGTACCATGAGTGCAATCAGTCAGAGTAAGCTCTACTTGACTCATCTTGTTGAGCCGATCGGTATTGAACACACCAATGAGGAGTTAGTCGATCTTTACGAAATCATTCTGGATCATAAAACACAAGTTTCAGGAGCCATTGCAAGGATACCCATAACCGGTACACCTTTGGGCATACATCCGCAAATATCCGATGCACGCATGGCTCATATCATCGCTTTTACCAGATTGGCTTCTGCGGGAATTGTCGAAGATATCTTCGCTCTGCCTATAAGCCCACTTTCCGTAAGTTTTGGTGCTAATGTCGCCGTGTTGGATAGCGGATCCGTACCTAGAGACCATCAGTTCAACAAGGATAATTGGTTGGGTGTTTCCCATAATGATATGGTTACCATGTTCCGCAATGGCGGGTATCAAACATGTGCCGTCAAAGAGCAAAAATAAAAACACAAGGGCATATCACAGGTGGTTATGTGATTCAATAATTATATGTGGAGGATAAAAACATGTTATCAAAAAGCAAGAAAATAGTCGGTTTGTTATTAAGTGTTGCGCTTATGGTTGCGCTTTTAGCGGGGTGCGTTGGAGAAGAGGCTGCTGAGCCGGTTGTGCAGGTCGGAACTTGGAGAACCGCTCAGACCATCACACCTTTTTACTATGATGAGTTCTTAGATGCACAGATAGAGGTGCTGCCATTTACAAATCCCGGAGATCAGCTTACCGCGTTGCTCGCCGGCTCCCTGGATATGACCGGCACAACACTAGTCACTGCAATCATGGCACTGGCGCGTAACGAGCCTATCGTGATGGTCACATCTTTGTGTATGAAGTGTTCTGCATTGGTTGTAGGCAGTGATTCCGGCATATATGCCATTGAGGACTTAAGAGGCAAAACGATTGCTTATGTCCCCGGTACGATGCATCATTTGCTTCTGCTGAGCGTGCTTGAACAAGCCGGGCTTACCGCAGACGATGTTGAGCTTATCAGAATAGACTTCTTTGACATGGGGCTTGCGCTGAGGCAAGGCACTATTGACGCATTTCTCAGCGGCGAGCCATTTCCTTCAGCGGCTGTACTTGAAGGGTTTGGACGTATACTGCTGTATCCATATTTCGAGGAAGAAATGGGTACAATAAATGCAGGAATGATCACTACCAGATATATGGTTGAGAATAATCCCGAACTTATTCAAAAACTTGTCAATGCACATGTTGATGCCACACGATATCTCAATGCAAACACAGAAACATGGATCGAAGCTGCCGCCGCTTTTGGCACTGATATTGATGTTGTGCGCTATAGTATGGATAATATTTTGCTCAGCTATGACATTGATGAAGTATTCCTTGCAAACACCAGAAATTTGGCGCAAAGGATGTATGATCTGGATATGATCCCCCATGTGCCTGATGTCGATGCGCTGTTCAATCTTGATTTCCTTCAAGGGCTGTATAATTAGGTTGTGATATGAAAAGTAAACTGCGCAAACCGAATATGCTTGGGGTTGTTGTTCCCGCTTTGATTATCGTGGCGTGGATATTCCTCCCCAGCATCCTAGATATCCCTCAACATACCCTGCCGCCATTTCGCAGCATTGTCTATGGTCTTATTGATTTTGCCTTCGGTACGCACAATTTCAATATGTACTCCGGCACTATGCTCCAGCATGTGACGGCCAGCATCGGCAGGGTTTTGAGCGGGTTTGCCGTTGCTGTGGCGTTGGGGTTAACTTTCGGGTACATATCGGGGTGTTCCATCACCATCTATCGCTTGTTTAGTCCGGTAATCAATTTTATCCGCTCTATTCCCGGCATCGCTTGGTTGCCTATATCTATCGTTTGGTTCGGCATCGGCAATAATCAATCTATTTTTCTGATCTCACTGGCAGCTTTTTTCCCTATTTTTGCAAATACTTGTCACGGTGTACAAGCCATTGATAAGGAGCTTATTGCGGTTTCAAAAACTTTTGGAGCCAATGCACTTCAAACTTTTCGATATGTGATTTTCCCTTTGTCTCTGAGAGATGTGTCGGTGGGTTTAAGAATTGGGCTTGGATTTTCTTGGGCTTATTTGGTTTTGGGTGAAATGACCGGTGTCAATAGAGGTCTCGGAGCGGTCATGCAAGATTCACGGATGCTCGGTCAGACGCAGATGATTATTGTATGTATGTTAGTCATTGCTTTGACTGCCAAAATATTTGATAAGTTACTGCATTTGCTCTTAAAGGCGGCTGAAGATTTGTAGTCATTTGTTTGTTGGCGAATTTGCGGTCTGTCGCCACTTTCATGCCCAACGATTTCAAATTTGACTAAGCGCTTTTTAAGTAGTCCAAAATTTTCTTTGCGGACTTCCATTGTCTTGATGCGCTGACAGCGAACATAACTCAAAAACCATGCATCGTGCAAAGCCATCGTCAATATCAGCATACCTTTCATCATACCCACCGTCGTACGTTAAGAATGTCTCGTGAGGAATGTCGGTCTCAAATACCCAATTAAGATTGTCTCTGCAACAGTAATAGACTGTGATCACATTGCGATTTTCTTTAATATACTCTGCATACATTTCGCTATCATCAAGAAGTAGTTTGCCATGCTCTGATAACACTAACACACCAGCGGGCGAATCTTTAGTCAGCGGATTGGTATGCCCCTCCTCTCTAATCGCTCCTTCAAATTCTACACGGTCATCCGAGTCACCATACACAACAACGAAACCTCGCTTTTTTGCGAGTAACAATTCCTCCGGCGTCAAATTTGGCTGACAATCTCTGCCATGTAGCATTGTTGCGAATTCTTTGAGTGAGATATTTGCTTTTGCTTTTAAAAATGCTTCCTGCTTGTCGAGTCCGAAGCGCTGCTTAATCTCAATTAATTCAGCTCGCACACATTCCAACTCGTCGATAGTTGAAGCCAATTCAGTCAATATATTAATTGGACTGAACCATTCCTTCAACGCTGTGTGATTATCTGTGCAGCCACAAAATCGAATAAACGCTAGTACGAGTTGTTCTAAAGAGACACCTAACTGAGCACACCATTTCGTTACTTTTTCAAAAAGTCCCGACTCTACTTCAATAATGATATCTTCAAATCTATCGCTAGATGGGAGGCAACAAGGAAATAATAGCGTTTTCTCCATGTTTTCTATGCATTCCGGGGTTAGAGCATCTTTAGTCGGCAGTACTAAAAGCATAACATCTCTCTTTTCTATCTCCGAATTTTCAACTACTACAAGATAAATATCTCCAAACAGCGGCACTATGTGTGTTATTTTGGTTGCATTCAATTTTATATATCTCCAATCAATTATCTTACACTTATGTTAATCTCCACTCCAGACGCCATCAGGACGCATCTCAGCCAACGCTATCAACTTGAGTAATGCCGCCTTTGCATTTCCTTCAGTTGGCTCCCAGTAATCACTACATACATCGTCACCAAGACTTATTACGGCTTCTTTTAGAATTTTAATTGATTCTGCTCCGGTCATACCGTAAATTGCACGAATACCTTCATCTTCATCTATCAATCGATAAAAATGTGGCGAGTAATTATACGTGATATTAAGCCAAGCTTCGTGGGTGCCGCCTAACTCATATGTTCCTCCGGTTAAATGATGGCGATGTGGAAACTCTATAGTCTTTTTTGTAATTGGATCACAGAGCCTTATATCGTAACTCATGTTAAACATCTCCTTACATAAAAACCGAAATCCAACAAACTTGGAATCACACTTCATGTTACTTGAATTTTCTTGAAATGTCAAGGAGCCGAGATATTTCAACTTTGTTGAAATTGTTTTTTATGTTGCTATAATAGACACAAGTTATAATAATGTATGAGGTTGCATATGAATCGGATAAAAGAGCTACGCAAAAAACATGGTATGACCCAGAAAGAGCTCGCAACGCAGCTCCAAATTGCTGACAGCACGCTCTCATACTGGGAAATGGGAAAATATGAACCGGACAACGAAACGCTTATAGAGCTATCCAGATTTTTTAACGTCCCGATAGACTATATCCTTGATGGTGACTTTATCAGATGGGATTTAGATGGTAAACATGTCGATTCCGGTATGTCAGTTTCTGAAGCCAAAGTGTCATATAGTACAAACAAAAATACACAGGCGGCATTTGGTCGAGTTGAGTTCAACGACTTAACACAAGGGGAAATAGATATGCTTGCTGAATATGCTGTATTCATAAAGTCACGAAGAATAAAGGAATGAGAGAGCCTATTCTCTTTATGGGTGAATCCCGAAGATTGTGTAAACACTGTATTTGGCAAAAATAGAGGATAATATTTTCAGGGCGTGTGAGCCATAAGATGGCTCACCGCCTTGGTTACATCTTAGCGAAACCCATCGGTCGTGTCAAGGGCGGTCACTGCGTGACCGTTCATTTCAACCCTTGATATGAGCCGACTGGGGTTTGCTCCTCGGGCATTCGCCCCTCAAAAAAGATTTCAAGTTGAGAATGAATAACGCCCCAATCTCGTCTGCGACCTGTCCATTTCTTTGTGATATCAACCATCGCAAGATAGAGCATTTTTAACAATGAGTCATCGGTGGGAAATACAAACTTTGATTTAGTCACTTTCCAGGCTACCATATCGTATGACTAGTCAAACTCCGGTTATTTTGCGACTGACGTTCAGAATGACGGATAGAACGGCAAGTCTTACAACTGAGTAAATTCATCATAAAAAGAGTGGAAATGGTGAAATCACATTTTGTGATTTCACCATTTCCGCTTACTTATTGCGTAATAGCTTCTTTAAACAAGGGTTGAGCCAGAATATCTTCCAATTGCCTCACCAAATCATCAGATAATTCCAAAGCTTCAGCTACTTCGCTAAGCGACATTCCTTTTTTGAGGAATTTTATCGCAGACTCAATAACACCTTGTTCCATACCTTTTCTTACGCCTTTTTCCATGCCTTCTTCTAGGCGTGCTTCAAGCTCCTCTTCGAAGCTGTACTCTCTTGCCAGCATATTTGCCACCTCCTCAAAATTGACGTAGTCAAGGAAAATTGTAACGGCGAAGTAGAGAATCTTCTAAATTGCAGACCATAGCGTGAGTATCCGGCGGATAGTTTGTGCCCTCAAGTGCGTTCCAAGAAAAGCTAATTGCCACAATCGGCGGTTTGCCCGGAGTTCGTGACAGGCAGTTGCTTGAATCCGCTGTTATGGGGTGTTATCAAACTTTTGATGGTAATAAGCGTGCAGCCGTTACTGCTACGCTCGTTATGTTGCGGATTAACACGATTGAGGGGAGTGTACAGTAACCTAAACACAAATTCCAAAACGCTTTTCAATTCAAAATCATTGACAGCAACAGTGCACTATGGTACATTGAATACGTAAAAGGAACTGCCGCTTTTAGCATGGCGGCTCAGTCTTCGCTGAAGAGACGCCTTAGCGTATAAGGCGTCTTGTGTTATTTATCTTCTTTGAAAAGTGTGAAAAATATGTTTAATCTGACAAAAAAACAAGGCAAAGCTCGCCGAGGTCAATTTATCACATCTCACGGCACAATCCAGACCCCGGTATTTATGAACGTTGCCACCCAAGCCGCAATAAAAGGCGCCCTCTCCGCAGACGACCTCAAAACAGTCGGCTGCCAAGTGGCACTTTCAAATACATATCACCTACATGTCCGCCCCGGAGATGATTTGATCCGCACACAAGGCGGTCTACACAAATTCATGAACTGGGATGGTCCGATTTTGACCGACAGTGGTGGCTTTCAGATTTTTTCACTTGCAAGTCTTCGAAAGATCACAGAGGAAGGCGCTGCATTTAGCTCACATGTTGATGGCCGCAAATTCTTCATGTCTCCGGAAGACAGCATCCGCATACAATCCAATCTCGGCTCTGATATTGCCATGGCATTTGACGAATGCATCGAAATCCCCGCACCACGCGATTATGTGGAAAAATCATGCGCCATGACCTATCGCTGGCTGGTACGTTGCAAAGAGGAAATGGAGCGCATAAAAAATCCTAATCAAGTCCTATTTGGCATAAATCAAGGCGCAGCTTATGCCGATATCAGAATTGCACACATGAAGCAAATTGCGGCACTTGATTTACCCGGATATGCAATTGGCGGGCTGGCCGTCGGCGAGACGACCGAGCAAATGTATGAAACCGTCGAAATCGTAGAGGAGCATATGCCCGAAAACAAACCGCGATACCTGATGGGTGTCGGCACCCCACGCAACATCATAGAAGCTGTAGCAAGAGGAATCGACTTCTTTGACTGCGTCATGCCTGCCAGAAACGGCAGACATGGCCGCCTTTTCACATGGAGCGGCATCGGAAGTATCAACATCAATAATGAGCGCTTCAAAAACGACAGTAGCCCAATTGACAGCGATTGCGACTGCCCCGTCTGTCAAAACTACAGTCGTGCTTATTTGCGCCATTTGTTTAAATCCGGAGAAATGCTGGCCATGCGCTTTTCTGTGATCCACAATCTCTATTATTACAACACGCTCATGACCAAGATGCGCAATGCCATTGAACATGATTCATTTGAACATTTTGCAAGTCAGTTCAGACAATCAACAAGTCAGGGCTAGTGTTCCACCCGGTAACCCTAACCTGTGTTTTCCAGAGCACAGACCATCAAGGGGCGTGCTAATGGTTTTTTTGTTTTGCGAAGTGTAGGGCGACGAGACCCGTTCCGAGCAAAACAACAAAAATCATTAGCAATACCCCTGTGTGTAACTTGTATTAACCGCCTTTAGCCAAATAAGCATTGATAAAACCGTCAAGGTCACCATCCATGACGGCATTTATATTCCCATTTTCAACACCGGTACGATTATCTTTAACCAACGTATAAGGCATGAACACATATGAGCGGATTTGACTGCCCCACTCTATCTTCATCTGTTCACCCTTTATATCCTCAATCTTATCAAGATGCTGCCGCTCTTTAATCTCCATAAGCTTCGACCGCAGCATCCGCATAGCAATTTCTCTATTTTGATGCTGACTGCGCTCCATCTGGCTGGCTACCACCAGCCCTGTCGGCATATGAGTAATCCGCACAGCACTCTCAGTCTTATTGACATGCTGACCGCCTGCACCCGATGCCCTGTATGTATCTACCTTCAAATCATCAGACCTGATCTCAACCTCAATATCATCTGAAATCAGCGGCGTTACCTCCACCGCAGCAAATGACGTATGCCGTCGCCCGGATGAATCAAACGGAGAAATGCGAACCAGCCTATGGACTCCGGCTTCCCCTTTGAGGTATCCATAAGCATTTTCACCCTCAATCTCAATGGACGCAGACTTTATACCTGCCTCATCATCACTGAGCCAATCTAAGAGCTTATACTCCATTCCATGCCGCTCTGCCCAACGTGTATACATACGATAGAGCATATATGCCCAGTCGTGCGCTTCAGTCCCACCCGCTCCGGCGTGAAATGACACAATCGCATTGCAAGAATCATACTCACCCGAGAGCAATGTCTCAAGCCTTGCCGTCTCAAGATTTGCAGAAAAAATCTTAAACTCTGCCTCAAGTTCTGATAACAGGCTCTCATCTTTTTCTTCAATACCCATCTGGCACAGCGCCATGACATCTTCCCATGCGCCTTCAAGCGCATCGAATTTCTGCCGTTTTGTTTTCAGCTGCTTGATCTTCTGTAATACTTTTTGCGAATTTTCTAAATCCGTCCAAAAATTCTCCTGCGCACTCTCCGCTTCAAGCCGCTGTAGCTCTCTATCAGTTTCATCCAATTTTAGCGCAATGCTCAAGTTATCAATCACAGGTCGCAGGCCATTTATCCTCTGTTTATAATCATCAAATTGTATCATCTGTATCGTCCCTTTTGCTTTCCTAAGCAGTTCTCAAAATCGCTACCACAACTTCCGGATTGTTCAGAAATCTGGGTATGAATAGATGGTTTCCAATGCCTCGTGAAACAAGCATCTTCGTGCCGCCTTGAGTATACAACCCGGACGTATATGACGGAAACCAGTCTCTATTTGTTCCAAGCAAACCATCTGTAAAAGGCAGCCTGATATAGCCGCCATGTGTATGCCCACTGAGCACAAGATCAACACCCAACGCACTGTACAGTCCCAGATTGTGATTTCTATGTTCCAGCATGACGGTAAACGTATCCGGCACTGCATATTGTATCCTTCGGACAAGCTCCTCAGGCCTGATCATATCGGCAGGACCGTTAGGATCGTCAGTTCCCGCCAAAATAATCATGTCATCGCCTCTGAAGAGGTGCACAAACCTGTTGCGCAACACGTAAACTCCATGCTCATTTAATATGTCCAAAAACGGCCAAATTAAGCCATCTTCCCATTCATGATTGCCGGTAACATAGTACACCGGCGCAATGGGCGTGATATCTATCAAAATATTTTCTGCCACCGCCAGTTGTGCTTCACGACCCAAGCGTCCATAATTGTCAACGAAATCCCCCGCTATTGCAATGATATCCGGTCTTGCATCCTCCACCATGGATATCAGTCTTTCATTATCCTCTCCGAAGACGGCAGCATGGACGTCGGCCAATATAACGATTCGGAATCCATCAAAACTTTCCGGCAAATTCGGAAAAAAAAGCTCATATTCAGTTTTGACCAGCCTAAGGTTGCTATCGAGCAACAATGCACCTATAACCAGAACAAAAATCAGCAGCAGTATAGGACGCGCACGCCTCTTACGCTTGCGCTTTTTCCCTGTATTTTCCCTTTGAATGTTGACTCTTGAATCATGCGTACTCAGCCCGAAACTCATGTGGCTTCCTTGTCTCGCACAAAGACATGCTTGATATTCGGATCGGTAGTCTGTCTAAACTCCGTCTCAAAGCGATCGATTGACTTGACCATAGCCGAAAGACTCATATAGCCAAAGTTCCTATGGTCAAAGTCCGGTTGCTTCTTCAAAATCAAATTGCCGAGCTCACCCATAAATGCAGCACCATTGTCCCCTGCCAATGCCGCAACGGAGTCCGCTATAAGCTGCACGATATCTTCCGGAACTTTTTGGGCGGGTATTTTGGTTGTATATTTGCGCTTCGCACGTTGATGCGCATAAATCCTATTGTCTCCTCCATCATTTTCGCACCGCGCTTCTTCATCGTCTTCGCATATGACCTCAATGTATGTAAATTTATCACATGCCGCAATAAATGCGCTCGGAGTTTTTTTCTCACCGATGCCAATGACCCACTGCCCTGCCTCACGCAGCCGAATCGCAAGTCTCGTAAAGTCACTGTCACTGGATACAATGACAAAGCCGTCCGTCTTCTCCGTGTAGAGAATATCCATGGCATCAATGATCATGGCAGAGTCACTGGAATTTTTGCCCGTGGTATAACTGTATTGCTGTATCGGGGTAATTGCATTTTCCAGAAGCGAAATCTTCCATCCGGCAATCGTCGGACTGGTCCAATCTCCATATATCCGCTTGATTGTCGGTGTGCCATATATCGCAATTTCCGCCATAACGCTCTTAATGCTGTAGCGCGGGACATTTTCTGCATCAATCAGCACAGCCAGTCTCATATTATTTATATTTAACGCATTGTGAGTCATTCATTCACTCCTGCTCTTTATTTAACTTTGAAAGCATTGTACCACAATATATAGAATCACGCAACGCAACAACGTGAAAAAATTGACAGTGTCATAACCCAAACAAACCGAGATCATCAAGCATCTCGGTTATCATAGCAGCATATATGTGACCCGGTGTAGACCCAGTGGAATAAATCGCTCAGACGACAATACCTACTGTGTCGCCTGCTCAGTTTTATTAAACATAGCATCTAGCGCATCCAGCGCATCTAATGTTTCTAAGTATTGACGGCTAAATCCTTCTCTCGATTCACCGGCTTTTTGAGCACCTGAAAGATTATTTTCTTTTTGTTCTTGCCGAGCTGTACGGTTTAGAGGATTCGCATTAGCCCTCCCCATGAGCGTATAGAGCTTGGTGATGGCCAGTTCCTGCTCTTGCAACTGTGCGGTAAGCGCTTCAATCACCTGCTCTTGACTGTTGATTTTATGCGCATATTCTTGAAACATATTGCTTACTGAATCCATTTTTTCATTTTGCTTTTCCAAAGCAGACAAAACTTTTTCCTTAAAAGACATGACGCCCCCCTTGTGTATGTCACAATACCTCACATGAGGTTACATTTCATCATAAAGAATAGCCTAATTGGAATGTCTTGTCAATTATAAAGTTACAACACAAAAATCCTCCCATGATCTCGCAATAGGAACATTTTAATATACCTATATGATTTCTCTACTACACAATTCCTATAATTGACACAATCCGGCCCATGCGATAAAATCAATTTGTATTTTCATCTTATTTTTTTGTCAATTTTTATTGAAAGGTGGTTAAAGTCTTGTCAAATATGGTAGAAATACGTTGGCATGGACGAGGCGGACAGGGCGCAAAAACTGCGTCCCTCTTATTGGCCGACGCAGCATTCAACACGGGGAAATATGTGCAAGGATTCCCCGAATACGGCCCTGAAAGAATGGGTGCGCCAATTACTGCATTCAACCGAATCAGTGACACTCGCTGCTTGTTGCATTGCAACATCTATGAACCGGACTATGTTGTCGTCGTAGACCCAACACTGCTGACAGCCGTTGATGTAACCAGCGGACTCAAAAGAAACGGTGCAATCCTGATTAACTCATCTAAATCACCGGAAGAACTCCGACACCTGCTCGCAGGTTATGAAGGCGCCGTATACACCATCGATGCCGGAAAAATCTCCGAAGAAGAACTGGGCAAAAATTTTCCAAACACCCCAATGCTAGGTGCCGTGGTCAAAGTCAGCGGCATTATCCCGGAAGACCGGTTCATTACAGATATGGAGCAATCCATGCACCACAAATTTGCAAACAAAACCTCGGTCATTGAGGGCAATATGAACGCACTTAGGCGCTCCATGCAGGAGGTTAAAGGATTATGATTTATGTAAAAGACGCAAGACTCAATCAAACATGGAATGAAGTATCGCACGGCGGAATCATGCTCAAAGGCGGAACATCTCTTGAGGTAAACACCGGCGACTGGCGCACCTTCGTTCCCAGCTGGATTGAAGAAAAATGCAAACAGTGCTTCCTATGCTTCCCCGTCTGCGCTGATTCTTCGATTATCATAGAAAACGGCAAACGCACTGATTTTGACTTTAAGCACTGCAAAGGCTGCGGCGTTTGCTACAAAGTGTGTCCCTTTGATGCAATCACTTTTGAAAAGGAGGATAAGTAATGGCCATTCGTGAAAGACTCTCCGGCAACGAAGCCGTTGCAGTAGCATTTAAACAGATGGACTTGGATGTCATGGCAGCTTATCCCATCACACCATCCACAGAAGTCCCGCAATATTTTTCACAATTTGTCGCAGACGGTGTTGTGCAGACCGAATTTGTCGCTGTAGAATCAGAGCACAGCGCCATGTCGGCTTGTATCAGCGCAGCAGCGGCAGGCGCACGTGCCGCAACGGCCACCTCAGCCTGCGGCCTGGCACTCATGTGGGAGCTTCTATATGTTGCGTCCGGCTCTCGCGTGCCGGTAACACTGGCGCTTATAAACCGTGCGCTGAGCGCCCCCATCAACATCAACAATGACCACAGCGATTCTATGGGCGCACGAGACAGCGGTTGGATTCAGATTTACTCAGAAAACAATCAAGAAGCCTATGATAATCAGATCATGTCTGTACGCATCGCAGAGCACAAAGATATAATGCTTCCGGTCATGGTCTGCCAAGACGGCTTTATCACCTCTCACGCCATAGAGAATATCGAACTTTTAGAAGATGATGCCGTGGCAAAATTTGTCGGCACATACACTCCGCAATCGTCTCTTCTGGGCGGCAAGCCCATCTCTGTCGGCCCTTTGGATACACCGCAATTTTATTTTGAACATGCTTATCAGCGTGCTCATGCTATGATTGAATCCAAAAAAGTCATTCTGGACGTCTTCAAAGAATTTGCGGATCTTACAGGGCGTGCATACGGACTTTTTGAAGAATATAAAATGGAAGATGCCGAATGTGCCATCGTCGTCCTCAATTCCACCGCAGGCACCGCAAAATACGTTTGTGACGAGTTGCGTGCGCAAGGTAAAAAAGTCGGCGTGCTCAAGCTACGTGTATTTCGTCCATTCCCGATAGATGAGATCAAAAAGGCACTCAGCCATCTCAAGGCGGTGGCGGTCATGGATAAGTCCGACTGTTTCTCCGCTGTCGGCGGTCCGGTTTTCGCAGATGTCCGCAATGCGTGTTACGATTTAGAAACCCGCCCTCAAATCATCAACTTCATCTATGGTCTGGGCGGTCGCGATGTGCGTGTTGAGGATTTAAAACACGTATACAGTGCGCTTGATGAAATAGTCCGGACAGGTCATCTCGGCAAAATCTATCGCCATGTTGGCGTGAGGGGGGTATAGTCATGGCATATAATCTAAAAGTTGAAGCAGCCAAACCGGAACGTTTTGTGGGCGGACACCGTTTATGTGCCGGTTGTGGTGCAGGTGTCGCTGTGCGCGGAGTGCTCCGTGCGCTTGACGAGAGCGACCGCTCATGCTGTGGAGCCGCAACAAGCTGTCTTGAGGTTTCGAGTTTCCTCTACCCATTTACCGCCTGGCAAGAGAGCTTTGTGCACTCAGCATTTGAAAATGTGGCCGCCTCAATTTCAGGAGCGGAAGCCACTTACAAAGCGCTCAAGAGAAAAGGACGTATGGACGAAACTTACAAATTCATCGCCTTTGGCGGCGATGGCGGCACTTATGATATCGGGCTGCAAAGTCTCTCCGGTGCAATGGAGCGCGGACATGACATGGTTTATGTCTGCTACGACAATGAGGCCTATATGAATACCGGAATCCAGCGTTCATCGTCCTCACCCAAATTTTCTGAGGTTTCAACAGCTCCGGTTGGTTCGGTGCTACCGGGCAAGCAGCAGCGCAAAAAGGATCTTACTGCGATTATGGTTGCGCACAATATCCCATATGTTGCCCAGACCACTTTCACCAAAAACTTCAAAGACTTGCATGAAAAGTCGCACAGAGCCATATACACTCCGGGACCTGCATTTATGAACATTCTGGCGCCCTGTCCCCGCGGTTGGCGTTATGATCCGGCTGAGCTCATGACGATCTGTAATCTTGCGGTAGAGACATGTGTATGGCCGCTCTATGAGGTCATCGAAGGTCAGTGGAAGCTTTCTTACGAACCCAAAAACAAACTGCCCATCGAAGATTATCTCAGACTCCAAGGCCGTTTTAGCCATATGTTCAAACCCGGTGCCGAATGGATGATCGAAGATGTGCAAAACGCCATTGACCAAAAATGGGAAGCGCTGCTTAAAAAGTGTAAGTAGTGGGGTATTCAGAATAATCCGTTCGGAATAAAAACACCGATTATTCGCACAATGTTATCTTTTTGACAGAATACTGTAACTATACGCACAAAATTGATTTACACATAAATTTTACCCACACTCAAATCTGGGGGTGTATCAAAACGAAAGTAGAGATACACTCTCTTTTTTATGTGACAACCATGGCTTACCAAAACCAATGTTTTTTCTTGACAGCAATATAGGCAACACCCCCGCCGATAGTAAACACCGCTACAATCACCCCTATCAGCACCCAATTGACATTTGCATTTGAAATCCTGCTACTCGTAAGCAAACACCTGCCTCCATATGCGACCGAAAATAAATTCTCACCATGCACACCGCCGCTGATCAGCTCATATCTACCGCTATTTTCGTTATAGAGATAGAGGAACCTAAAATCTGTATCTTCAAAAACCTGCACATGCACAGTTCCAGGCAAATGTTGTCCATCGTTTATAACCATTTCCAGCCCATGATCCATTTCAGTAAGCTCAACACGTGTTAATAACTCATTATTTGCATTTCTAATATCCGTTCCAATGATGAAAATTGAATACGCTGGAAATCTCACCCTAAGTGTCCTATTCGTGCCAAACAACTCCCTCAGTACATCTGCGCTTGATAGTCGCCTAAGTCAATATAGGTTATTGATGTTGCCGGAATGTCTTCTTCCGGCGGTTCAGGATACTCTTGCGCATATATGCCCATCAGACTAAGCTCAGTGAGCATAAAAAACAGGAGCAGAAGAACCGCAAATTTTCTTGAATATTTCATAAATTTACCCGTCAGCTTATTTAGGATACGCTCCATTTGAAATCCACCTCATCTAACTCAACCGCCAAATATAATGCGAAGATTAGCCGCCATAATAGCAAAAGATGCAATCATTAGACCCATACACAAAATAACAATCAAAAGCAATAGTTTAAATGGTTGTTGATCAAAGACAAGACGCAATATCGGATTCTTGTGCACCTTAGGCTTATAGTCCGGATTTTTCTTCAGTATAATCAAATTAACCCAGATATTAATGCCATACGCACCTAAACCCCAAAAGAGAATAAATAATGGTGACAGTTGCGGAAAAACAAATATTGTCGCCATTCCCAATATCCATAAAACGGTCACTGTGTAATAATTAAAATTCCGAATAGTTGAAAATATTTTTCGCATAATATCCACACTCCATCATTATGCCTAAATCACTGCGAAATACAAAAATCAGAGATTCCGAACTGTAGATTAAATGTGCAATCACCTTGTCAATACGCCAATCGTTTCAGGCAAATAATCAAAATAGGTTACCTCGTCATATATTATCCTCGCTTCTACTGCCGTTCCGTTTGACAAGACAAATTTTGCCCCCGATCTGCTGACTAAAAAATTTACATCAGGCTCAATATTCAACCTGAAAAACCCGGCACTTCCCGAATTACCTCCACCATCATTTCAGATATTTCACCTGAAAATGCAGACATGACAAAACTCCGGTTTGCGAATCTTCCAATCGAGCGATAACGACATCCCCAACAATGCCATTATCGGAACAGATGTCGCATCGGAAATGATGAACATATTCACTGAGAAAAATAATTCTAATATGTTAATCCCAAAAAACACAGCCATAAGCCCTATCAGAAACCCCTTTAATACTTTCATATAACCTGTCTTAACCTTTCAGATATTTCCATTCATGTCTCCTATTGACTGCTATTTCTATGCAGAATCAAATCGCAACATCAAGCTCGTGCGATGAAAATTGCCACAAGGATGCCTATGAAAAGTAACGGCACAAAAAGTATCCATAAGTTTTTCAAAGAATTATCTATTCCAGTATCTTTTAATCTACGTGAGTGCTTCACTTCTCCTAGTGTAGTGTATCAATGGGCCTATGGGTTTTGCACCTTAATTATTTTTATCAATATACGCATAACAACCCTAATTTTCCTTGACACCGTTGATACTTGGATGCTGGGAGGCAATTCCGAATATGGTTCGATGGTAAATGCGACATGCCTGCACTACTTGCACGGCGAGAAACGCTTAGGATAATTAGGGTGTTAAATTGGGTAGATTAATGGGGAAACGCAAAGGTGGAACGTGTCGTTAACAGTTGGGCAGGACGCCATCCTGCAACATTTTTATGATGTATAAATCAAAAGTATAGTAGCACAATGCCGAGTTCTAGTCAAGAACTATTTCGAAGGTCGATTATACCTTTTTCCAATTTTGTTCCAATCAGGAACGTCGCATTGTGTTCCAAATAAGAACATTCTATAATTCACCATGAGAGGCGGTGTCTATGAATCGTATTCAAGAATTGAGAAAGTCCAAAGGGATAAGTCAAGAGGATCTGGCGCAAATTCTAAATGTACAACGTCCTGCTGTTTCAAAATACGAATCAGGGGCTATCCCTCTTGCAAGAGAAACAATTGAAAAATTAATGGACTATTTTGAAGTAACTTCTGATTACTTGCTTTGCAAAAGCAATGTTTCGCAGCCTAACAAAAAAAACATCCTAGTTCCGGTATTCAGTCGCATTCCGGCTGAGTTTTCTCCGGACACAGCTTTAAGCGCAGAAGAGTACGAAGAAATATCCATTGAGCGAACGATGAGTGATGAAGAATACTTCGCACTCAAAGTTTGCGATGCAAGTATGACTCCAGAATACCGCGAAAATGATATTGTTATTTTCCGCAAGGCAACAACATGTAATAGTGGCTCCCATTGTGCCGTAACTGTGGGCAGAGAAGACGCAACATTTAAAAAGATTATCAGGCACGTTGATGGTATTGTTTTACAATCGCTAAATGCTGAATATGATTCAGTATTTTATAACAACAAAGAAATTGAAGCATTACCGATATGTATCATAGGTATATTTAAGGAGTTGCGGAGAAGAGATAAATAAGGCATATTTGGGAAATGTCTCTTACACCGCCTTACATATAACGAAATGGTATGTTTTTTCACAAAAAAGGCTCAAAATCAAATATTTTCATTGGCTTTTACAAAATCAGTGATAAACTGTATCTAATTCTGCACGTATGATTATTAGTCTCACTTGATGTCAGTCAATAATTTTCGTCTGACAATCACGTGGGATTTTCTCTATGCCAGAAGAATATTTCTTAGGAGGTACCATATGAACACAGGTACAGTCAAATTTTTCAACGCAGAAAAAGGATATGGATTTATTTCCAACGATGATGGCGGAGGCGATGTATTCGTGCATTTCTCAGCAATCCAAACTGATGGCTACAGAACTCTTGACGAAGGTCAAAAAGTAAGCTACGATTCAGAGCCTGATCCCAAAGACAGCAGCAAATTGCGTGCAGTCAATGTCAGACCCCTCTAATTTTAAATTCAGTTTTACTTATTAAAAGGAGCGCAGATGCGCTCCTTTTACATTTTGCCTTATGGGTTTCATGCAACATTACGAGTGTACTAAAACATATCACTATAAGTCTCAATAACCACCTGTCCCTCAAATGTATACACCGTCTGCCCCAGTGCATCTCTGAAGAATGTCAAAGGAATAAAGATCACACCATCGGTCATAACAGGTGCAAGCAACAACTCAAAGCTCATATCACCCACCTGCACTGTGACATCATCCAGAGCAAACGATGCACCACCGACCTCATACCCCTGAATGCTTTCGTTCCAAAGCACTTCATAACCCAACGCTTGCGCTATCGGCTCAACCGGAACCATGGTAAGCCCCAAAATATTGACCAGCTCAACCAAATCATTTTCATCTCTGACTACAAGATACGGCTTCGGCGCTGGGATAATCACATTATTCACTACAATTTCTCCTTGCGGTTCGGCAAGCGGACGTGCCAGTGTAAATTCGTTCCAAATATTATAGCCTGCAATAACCGCCGTCGTAGAAATGGCAATGGCTACAACGATAATCGCAGCAACCGCTAACTTAGGCAATCTTCTTGATGTACGTTTCATTGTTAAATTTCCTCCTTTATTACTCGCTAAAATAGCTTCTAACATTTTTTGTTTCTGACTTTGAGTCGGGACGACTTGGTCAAAACAATCATTGATATCTTTTTTTGTCATGGCGTTACGCCCTCCTCTTCAAATATGAGCTTTAACTTTGCTCTGGCTGTCCGTAAGCGTGTGCGCACTGTGGCGTGATTTTCACCCAACATTTTCGCAATTTCCTCGGTCTTATATCCTTCGTAATAGTGCAGATAGATGGGCAGTCTGTGCTTTTCGTCCAGCGCTGTGATTTTTTCCCAAACTCCATTTGTGTCTGTGTCGGGCAAGCAGGATTGCTCCGGTATATGCTCATAATCCACTTTTTTTGAATACCACCGGCTTTTAAACACATTTTTGCAGATGTTTTGCGTGGTCACAATCAGCCATGCTTTGAGGTGTTCCTCGCTCTTAACGTCCGTATTGGCTGTCATTAATTTAATAAAAACTGTTTGCATCGCATCTTCTGCCTCCGCGACATTTTTCAGCATCATCAGTGCAACACGGTAAACGGTAGAGACATAGCGGATGTAAATCTCTGTTATTTCTTCATTCGTACGCAACAAAGAAACACTCATCATCTCACCCCTCTCATCAGTAATACAACTTAGACGGCAAAAATGTTTTGAATGTTTCGAAAAAATATTAAAAATTTAGGCATGTGGTTTTGCTCGATCACACGACCGTCAAGCAAGCACTTACCCTCTTCGTGCACGAAGAGGGTAAGCGTTGCCGACTATTTAGACCAGAATATCTTCCAATTGCCTTACCAGATCATCAGATAATTCCAAAGTTTCAGTTACTTCGCTAAGCGACATTCCTTTTTTGAGGAATTTTATCGCAGACTCAACAACACCTTGTTCCATACCTTTTTCCATGCCTTTTTCTATGCCTTTTTCTATGCCTTCTTCTAGTCGTGCTTCAAGTGTCAGACCTCCATTCGAATATGGAATCATGTCTAATTCCATGTGGATGGCGGATGATTTTAATGCACCCCTAGACATTTTTGAGGAGTATATGTAATGAAGTATTTACTTGATACTCATGTTGCAATATGGGCATTAGGTGATAAGCAAAAGCTATCAAAAAAGGCACTTGAAATTATTGACAACACTTTTAAGTAGATTTTCAAGTCTAAAGTCTTACAAAAACATCGCCATATAAACCGGCAGATGGATGATATTATCTTTCACCATAACATCCTTGGTGTAAAGGATATATGCGTCCCCAAGCTTGGACGAAAACTTCTTCTTGAATTTATCCAAAGAAGAATGAGATGCATAGCGACCGGACTTAACTTCAATCGGTGCGATTTTTTTCTTCTCGGTTATAAGAAAATCAATTTCCATATGATTTTCACGCTGTTCTTTGTCATTCCGGGAATAAAAATAGAGCTTATGACCGTTTCTCCGCAGTATTTGAGCGACGACATTCTCCATCACCATGCCTTCATTGATATTTAATTTATCAAAGAGAATCGCCTTGTATAATTCGTTTTCTATATAAGGACTGTCCATAAAGGCATGGGTTATCAAAAGCCCTGTATCAGCCATATAGCATTTTTGAGTCAAATAGTCTGCACTTAGTGCAAGCCCGACGTTAGGGTCGGTTGCGTTAAAGCATGTATTGACGACCATAGCTTCATATAGCCAAACAAAAGAGTCCTCGTAGCTTCTGAAACGAGCCTGCTTTGAAATGGAGGACAGTTGATATTTCTTCCCGCTCTTTGACAGTTGACTGGGAATTCCGTCAAATATGGCAAAAACCTTATCCTCGTAACCCTGTGCAAACTTGGAAACATCGTCACGATACAACTTTAAAATCCGTCGTTTGACGGCATCCACCGCTTCAAAATCTTTCGTTGTCACATATTCAAGCACCGCTTGCGGCATTCCACCCACAAGGATGTATTGTCGGAAATCGTTCATAATCTTTCTATGAAGTGCCTGACCTAATGCAGCTCTTGAATCAAAGCACTGTTTGATTAACGGAGCGGTTGCCTCGTCTCCCAATGCCCACAAAAATTCTTCAAAATCAAGCGGAAACATTTCAATATGCTCTTCTTCGGATGGGATAATAATATCCTGAACATTTTTTTTAAGCCTTATCAAGGAACCTGTTTCGATAAAATCATATCTGCCGTCGGCAACGAGATATTTGATGAGCTGCCTAGCTCGGGGGAACTGCTGTACCTCGTCAAACACAATGACAGAATCTCTTTTATAGAGTGTCTTTGAATAGAAAGCAGATAGTTTTGCGAAAAACAAATCAAGATTTGAACTGTCGTTTTCAAACACATCCAAAATATCTTTCGGTGCGTTACCGAAATCAATTATAATATGGCTCTTATATTCGTTCTTTGAAAACTGTTCACAGAGAAAGCTCTTCCCAACTCGTCTCGCACCGTCAATCATCAATGCAGTAGCTCCGTTGCGCTTCTTTTTCCATGCGAGCAGATCATCATATATTTTTCTTTTCAAGGTGTTCATCGTGCCATCTCCGTTCTTTTCTATGTTCTGCCAATTGAACCATATCATAACCATCACGAAAAGACAAGTGTGAATAAGCGATTATGGCACGAAAAGACCAGCACAAACAAACGAATGCTGCACGAAAAGACCAACATAAATAAGCGAATGCTGCACAAAAAGACAAATTGTATGCAAGTAAATTCGAGACCCGTTATAGCTTTTCATTCTCCTCTCTCAATTCTCCATTCTCAATTCAACACACCCTTATTTGTAATTTGAAAAAACAATGTTGACAAAACCCAACAATGATGCTAAAGTATAGCCTACGGTTGAGCAACCGTTCAACTATGCACCGGAGGTATACATCAATGAAACAGACACAGGATACTTGCGATTGTCACGCCATTCACGAAGAAGTAATCGCTCGTGTGAAAGACGCAATGCCGGAAAGCAAACAATTTCGTGCATTGTCAAATCTTTATAAAATGTTTGCAGATCCTACACGTCTGAAAATCATGTGGGCTTTATCAAAAGAACGCATGTGTGTTTGCGACCTTGCGGTATTGCTGGGCATAACGAAATCTGCGGTCTCCCACCAGTTAAAATCTCTACGCCTGACAAATCTTGTCCATAACGAAAAAGAGG
>Ga0123355_10002569_pt1 | contig 25727 bp, 18 predicted proteins | sample TergutEmb28metaG_3_FD_89872 | JGI IMG/M metagenome (GOLD analysis project Ga0123355, IMG submission 89872) | Embiratermes neotenicus P1 segment gut microbial communities from Petit-Saut dam, French Guiana - Emb289 P1 | ecosystem: Host-associated > Arthropoda: Insects > Digestive system > Gut ...
TCTCTCTCTCTCTCTCTCTCTCTCTCTCTCTCTCTCTCTCTCTCTCTCTCTCTCTCTCTCTCTCTCTCTCTCTCTCGCTCTCTCTCTCTCTCTCTCTCTCTCCCTCTCTCTCTCCCCTCTCTCTCTCTGTTTCTCTCACGCACGCACACACACACACAACAGAATGTTAATAGTACGACTCACCGCAACACAGACAGCACTTCTTCAAACTCCCGAGGACTCAGTTCCAGGTTCAACCGACCCATGTTGCCCTCTTCAGACGGCAGTGTGCCCTCTGTTTTTGGTGAGCCAAGTTGCAGTTCGTCTCTCTTCGGAGCTGGCAGTGCAGTAGTGCTTGTACTTGGCTTGGAAGAAGTTTTACAAGGCAATAGAGGTTCATGCATGCTTCTCTGTTGTCCATCCCCACTGGAAGGCAGGATATCCAGGTCTTCATCGAAGGCACAGCGACAGTGGTGCTTCCCAGGCCTGGTGCATGGGTTCTGCATGCGGTCATCCACAAGACCTATACCAATGCAAAATCAACATACTGGTTCGGAATGTTTTAAGTCAGACACCATAGGAGACCCACATGCACACACACACACACACACACAATTCTGATCCCAGCTACCCCCACATCCTTGGTACCTGTTGTTTCTGGAACTATTTATTGATGAAGAACTGAAACAGCACTGGGTTTTCTGAGAACAAGCAATCCTATCTCATATTTTAAGATAAAGATGTAACAGGAAAACACACTTGGCAGTGAAGGTATGGTTACATGAGTTCTCAATCTCTGATGGCAACCAAAATATTAACCTTTTAAACATATCCCCAAATTCAAGCAGTAAAACAATGTTAGAAATTCCTTTCATGTGTTTAGGCAACAAGGAAATCACTTCATTTTTAAGATGTGCTGCAGAATCTGTTTTATTTTTTACAAAATGCTGTTTATTTCATAATTTTATCTTTTTTTAAAATAATATTCATGCCTGTCAAAAACAATACACCAAAATTTTAAATACCCACCCTGGTAGAAAAATGGTTAATAATTCCATACACTTAATGTGCCGTGTTTTATTACATGACAACCTTTTCTTCAATAGATATTTATGTGCACGATCCCCGCATATTTAGTTAAGATACCTATGTTTTTTGGCTCTTGAGGTTTTCATGGAGATGTCATTTAGGACTCTTGTTCTTCTGGGATATAACAATGAGCACACCTCCAGATCCTTCAGGATAAAGGCATTAAAACATTATGTTCCTTCAAAGAGATGGGAAATTATCACCCACTGATTTGGCATCATACTACAATAGAACTGAGACATTATGCGTTCCTCAGATACATTTTTGGGCTCAATGAATGGGAGGTTGAGTGGGTCTTAGAACTAGTCTGAATGTGACAATGCAAAAAGCACTGTCTGAGTTAAATTATTACTACCATATCCAAACATGTGTACTTCAATATCAGAATTCATGCTTATATTGGTAGTGCAATTTAGACATCACAACAAGCTAGACAAAATATTCTCAATTAATATTTGTGTGCAAGAATATAGGAAATATCATTGCAAAGAGGTAAATTACACCCTATAAAAGGGCACACAGTGGCACAGTTGGTTGAGGCACTGTGCTACAAGCCAGAAGGTCGGGGGTTCAATTCCCGATGGTGCACTGGAATTTTTCATTCTCATAATCCTTCTGGCCACACTGTGGCACTGGGGTTGACTCAGCCTCTAACAGAAATGAGTACCAGGAATATTTCCTGGGGGGTAAAGGCAGCCGGTGTGTAGGGCTGACAATGCTACCCACCTTCTTGTGTTGAATGTCTTGAAACCTGGGAGCCTCAACCTCCTGGAACCCTCAAGGCCTGTCCAGGCCTGTAATGGGATTGCTTTACCTTCTACACCCTAGAAGAGTCCATTAAGGCCCAGACAGGGAGCAGAGGCATAATTCTACTCTTTCTTTAACCTCAGTGCTAGGTGGGGGGAGGGTAGTCACCACTGCACCCTGTCCACTTTACCTCCAGGAATGACCCGGTCCCCATTTTATAGGAGGGTTGGTGGGTCCTTGGGCTGGTGCGGATGAGTGCAGAAAATCTTACCCCCACAGGGATTGGACCTTGCAGCCCATAGCAGGTTGCTATACTCATTGAGCTATCCCTGCCCACAGTCATTTCCTTATAAGATACAACAAAGAAAAGTACAGTAATCATACCTGAGTGACACGGTGACCATCAGTACAAAACAAACAGCATGTTCAGCACTAACCATACTTTGTTATTACATATGGAAGGAAACAAAAAGTCCCTTGTTGTAACATAGTAATTTCTGTGGTTAAAATAATACCACATTTGCTTAATTCATACTGTTAACAGTATGAATTATGCAAGAGCTGGCAGCAATCCTCAGACAACTCCATACATGGGATTCAAAATCTAGCCAAACTGAAGTGTAACAAAAACATAATGTTTAAGTATTCGTGCCCCAGTTACAGCTTCTCTCTTCATTACAATGGTTTGGTGGTCAGAACAGAACTCACCTTGTATACTATCCTATTGCACATTTTCCCAGTCCTGCGCTTTTCAATAACACATTCAGGTGACAAACTTACAATCCAACAATACGGTGCAATTCAGCTCATGAATTACCAAGCTGATATCATGTATGGTCCTTGAATAAAATTCTACTCGAGCCAGAACTTTCATATTGCTCTCAATTTTAAGTATATTATACATTACTGTCTTTATTACTGAGATTATTATTTCATTTTTGGAATTATGTCCAACAAATTCAACAGAATTTGTTGGACATAAAGTCAAACTTTCACAACATTATTATATTTGCACAGCTGGACACCTAGCTCAGACTGTCTGTTAGTTACTGCTGTGAAGCTGAAAGCTAATGGAAATTTCCGCACAACCACCATATTGTTTTATATTCTTAAAAAAAAAAAAAAAAATTAAAATGCTGCATATTTTATAAAGATACAGTTAAAAAAATGTAAAGCAGTCCCGTTATAGGCCCAGAAGGGCCCAGAGGGTTCCAGGAAGTTACGGTCCCCAGGTATAAAGATACAGCACCATACATCAATTCAGGATTCTGTATCAAGTTATGCAAGTTTTACTTCCACCACAGAAGTTCATGTACCTTTAAGGTATAGAATTAAATGAGCATCCAGGATGGTGTCAGCAGTATAGCAATTCGCTATGGGTGGGAATGTCCAGAGCTCAAACCCCGGTGGGGAACAAGACTCTCCACACCCATCGAAACTGGCCCCAAGGTCTAACCAACCTCCTGTACAATAGGTACTGGCACTCTTTTCAGGGGGCATTGCATCTGGGGTGTGGTACTGACTACCTACCCTATTCTAGCAATGAGGCTAAAGAAAAGGTACAGTTATATGTCAATCCCCTGTCTCTGTGTCTTCAAGGCATGCTACAGACAGAACTTTACCTTATCAAATTAACTGAGTGACCTCCACTGGTACAATATTCATGACACACTGCATAAAAGTCAGTCAAACAGTTCAAAAGTTGAAACACAGCATGGTGATCACAAGTATCCTTTTTTGTTTATAGAACAAAAGTATGGTAAAAATAGGGAAGAACCTACGTTTCAATTCTGAGCACAGATACAGTTCTAAAACTTGCAATACCCAGTTTCACTGCAATTGCACAAGGATGCAACAATACACTTTCGTTAAGAATGTTATAATTCAGTCAACAACATGAAGTGAACAGCACATACCTGGCAACATGTGTGAAGTACCACTCTCACTGGTAGCAGAGGCAGATGTGCCGTTGGCATCTCGGCGACGCGCCAAACCCTGGCGACCAAGTCTTCTATGATGTTGAGAGCTGAGTGGTGGACTGGGAGGGCTGTTGTCACGCCATCGACCAATCAAAGGACGGCTGGTACCAACTGTAATAGAAAACCTTTGTATTTCACAGATCACGCATTCATTGGCATTTAACATAAAGACTATTTCCCATTCAGGCACACCTACTTCTTGACTAAACATATGATGTCAATAACTAACTAACTCCATGGAACACAGTCACTGCAGAGCTAACAGATCTTCAGCTACAAGATGTTCCCTGCGTTGTATGGAACCCAAATGCTCATTACTGCATTCACAAGCACCTGCCACCCACCCCTATCCTGAACCAGATAAATTGTGCCCACATCTTCCCACCTACTTGTTTAAAATTCATTTTAATATTATTCTCCCATCTGTGCCTAGGTCCTCCAAGTGGTTTCTCTCCTTCAGGTTTCCCCTTCAAAGCCATGTACTCACTTCTACTCTGCCCCATGCATGTCAAATGCCCAATCACTTTCACCCTCCATGACTTCATCACCCTATATCACTTTGTGGGAAGTGAAGATCACAAAACTCTTCATGAAACAATTTACTCCAATATCCTCTCACTCCCGCCTTCTTTATGTCCACATATCTTCCTAGAACTTAAATGAACTTATTTGAAGCTATTTATTTCTTGTGCAACAGCAATAATGAAATCCACACACCAGTTATTTTGTATTGCAATGGAACTCCATATACTTAACAATTTGACTCAAGAGCAGCAACATCTGAAAACACTTCTTTTGAAATGAGTTGAAATAATACTGTCTACTGGGTCGTGACACCCTGTCATCTGTTAGAAATTTACCGATGTTTCTCCACGTCTGTAAATACCTACCAGACTACCAAACACCATTCCCAAGAAGACAGTACTCTTTACAGTCATGGCTGCAAGAACCTCAAATCTTTAAAGCTGATACAACTAAAAAGTGTCATAAAAATGGAAATAAACATCTTACAAAAAAAAATATGGTGAGATGAAAGTTACATGCCAAAGAAAATAAAACTGCTCATTTAATAAAAATAACCATCATTATGAAAAGGAGAAGGTTTGCTCAATCAGTAACATGCATGACTTGCATGTGGGAGGTGCCTCAGCTTGAAAACTAGCTAACCTGACTGAAGTTTCTTCTGGCTTCCCTTGTTCCTCCACACATACATAAGGACAATGCCAAAACCACCTCCATCTAAATCCTCTTCAATTCATCAGTGAACAATCATCTTACCGTTAGATGCTATACAGTCAGAGATATTTACAGTTTCATAAAATTACCTTCAGGCCGAACAGGCACCACACCACGGCCAAACATGAGGTATTCTGGTGCCTCCAGACTAGGGCTGCCACATCTTGAAGGACTCTGGTAGCGGCGAGTGAACAGGTCCAAGCTCTGTGGTGGATCAAGAAGGCTTTCCCCTAACGAGGGGTCAGCTGCTGGTTGCTTTGAAGTGACCTCTCTGCCAAAATCACACACATTCCTCAGAACTGGTACATTGATAACTAGCTGTGTACAAAAGAGGGAAAAACTGTACGGATAATTTCACTATGTGTCTGATACAGAAGGGTTTGTTCTATACTTAAAGTTAAATCTTCTTTTCAAAGTCAAAAGATGGTTTTGTTAATAATGAACTTATACTGCAACACTCATGAAAAGATTCAAATTTGTCATACAGTGATATTATCCCCTAAGTGTGCTTTGTTTTGAAACAGTCAAGTTCAAAGACCTGCAGGAAGAAACTGTAATTCATACACACACACACACACACACACAGGAACAGTGAAAAAGCAATTAAAATTCTTAACAGCCAACATCTCTGAAATCCTTGGGACAGCTGCACAGTTGGTTAAGTAAAATAAATTTTATATGGTGTTCAAATCAAAACTGTAGGACTAACAACCAGATATGTCTGACTTTTAGGATAATGCCTTGGCCTGTCACTGCACAAATGGGTCAGCATCATTAATTATTACAAAGCATTTAAACATAGCAATCCATCACATGAATGAAAGATTTGCAGGAAAGCATAAAGGCAGATTTAATCTCAGCACCATGTCTCTTAATACCAGGCCTGGTTTAAGACATTTCTAGGTCCAATGCGAATATAAAAATTTGGGTGCCTACTTATGCGTAGTCCTGATCTTGCAATGCAAATACAACGTACATACAAAATACTGCACATGTAAAATTTGAAATCTAAACACCCTTTCCAGGGTCCCCTTAACAATGGTGCCCCATGTAGCCACATACACTGGGATAGCATTAAACTGGCCCTGCTCAACAGATAACATGTGCCTCTTTCAGCAACAATCAACATTCCTAGTGCTCAAGCAGTAATTCTGATGCTGCAACTGTTTCATTTCTTACCCCCATCTGAACATGTCATCCTTGCAGCACCTGGCCCCACCAACAGCACCGCGCAGGTCAGCATCCAAAGCAGGCTTCTGTTCCACTTCACTCTGATGCAGTGCACACTGAATGCGTGGGACAGCCGCCATGCGTGGCAATGTGCGCACATAAACCTTTAAACAAGCATACCATCCACAGTGTCAGCCAGGCAAATTAAATGACAAATCACAGTTAATGCTTCAATCAATGTGAATATCATTATCAGAGCATGTGCACAGAACACACTTATTAAAAATGAAGTGTAGATCAGATGCCATAAAGATACATGCAGAGCGAAGATTAATCCAAGCATCCAAAACATTAAATGTGCAGTCCGCTTGAAACTTGGCTGCTTTATTAGCAGGGAAAATATTTCTCCCCACAGTACCCAGAAGCTACGTGGTCCCAGCATACAGTGTGAATGTGATGGCAGACTCCATCCCTCCTAGGAATCAAACCCTACCTCACACAAGTCTAACAAGTCATGCTACTCACTGAGCTATACCAGCTGATCCAAATGAAGTGAATAATTTGTAAAAATGCTTAAGAGTAAAGATAATTGTCCTTCAAGAAGGAAACAGTAACTCAGCATTTCTAACTTCAGAGAAGCTGACATCAGCCTAGTCACAAGCATTAACAACATCCCAGTAACATAGGAACTTCTTCTAAAATGTTATGCACCTTTTTCAACAAGCAATGGCTTCTCATGTTACAATCAAATGTGCCCAGTATGAATGGGACTGTATTAATGTAATGGCATAAGGTGGCTCAGTGTTGCAGTACCTCAGTGATAAAATACTTTTGAGTGTATTGATAGAAGCTAAGGCACTGGTATTACATCTACTGCTGTATACAAACTTCCATTCTTGCAAATAATATGACCCTTTAAGGTCACTGTTAGATGACAAGGATCAGCTTCCAGCTGGGTCCTCACTAGTGACCACACTGTCAATGTGCCATTCCCATTCTCATGCTTGTTCAGGTTTGTCAGCTCTGAAATTTTTAATGTCTGGCTGATAGCAAGTCAGAAGAAAATATAGCAAACTTCCTTTAATCCAATGTCTGGTAATTCAGAAATTCTGATAATCTGGCATTACAGGACAGCAGTCTCAAGACTGGAAGTTTTGCTTTTGACCAGAAAAAAGCTTTGTCAATGAAACAGTCAGATCTCAGAAACATGTTCAAACAGGCCTCCAAGAGCATCTGTACATAAACTGCTGTATCTCCTGACCCCTTGTCTTGTTCTCCAACTTCTTCAGCTATGAGGACTCCAGGAAACGTAGAAAAGAGGCCTGATGACCCTGAACCAGCAGATGGAGATATCCAAATGGAATACTCCTGTGATTGGTTGTACTGTACAGACCAAGTATAGGAGCAATAACAAAAAACTACCTGTAAGAACTTCAGTCAGTATGGGTACCGTCTGATGATCCAGAATATTCGGTAATTGGGTACCATCCAATAATCCAGAATATTCAGTAATTCAGAACCTGTATGGTCCTGTGCAAGTCAGATAAATATAATTTTTGCTACAAACAGAAGTCTGCTTTTGCAATCAATCAAGGTATAGTTCTCTACTGCTTGTAGCCTAAATACAACTGTTTATATACTGCAAAAAACAGCAAAATCTGAATAAAATCCCTATAAATTCCATTAGTAGCTTGTGCCCACTAGATATTTTCAATATGTATACCTATGACCCCATACAAGAAACTAAAATTATTTTAAACATGCACTAGGAATAAATGTGACTAATGACGAGATGAAACACAAGCTGTAAAATGGGAATGAAAAGATAACAAAACAAAACTATTTTTCCCATAGTGATGAACTATTTACACAAAATGAAAGTCTTGCAATGGGCTCTCCATTTCCATCTTACTGTCATAAATTTTCATACAATTCACTGAATCAGAAAATATTACTAAATTATCAACTAAATACAATATTCTTGGTTACTTCTGCTATTTTGATACTCTCATGATATAAGATTCCTGTAAAACTAAAAAGCTGTTTTGTGTAGTAAATACAGTTGTGTTTAGACTGACAGAACTATACCCTGAATGAATGTATTGAGAATGCAATGGGGATGAACTGCCTTAAAATTACACATTGCTTTTGTGTTTATAGTTGGGATAGGTGAGGGGTGGAGGGCAGACAGTGGGCACAAGTTGTTTACATAAACCACCCTCAGAAGCTTTCAATACAGACACCGATCACCACCACAGGCATAATTTGTGTGTGGGGGGGGCAAAGGCCCCTCCAAGAATAGTTGTTTTGGTTACTGAGTTGACAGTGGGGAAAAGGGGTGTATGTATATTAAAGACTAGTTTCAACAAATTCCCCCCCCCCATTTCTACCTGGACTACTTTGTAAATTAAAGTTCCTAATACACGTGGTCGATTTTGTCCCCTCCCCCCAACCTCTCTCCCCAGTTTTATTAGCCAAGTTATGGTTATCCTGCTCACTGTACTACGATGATATCCAACTTTGGAGACAGACAAAACAATGCCATGAGATAATGGCTGTGAGCCTGATGAAGATAAGGAACCTGGGGGTGATAACTAATGAAAGTGGAAGCTAATATGAAATCTGACAGTCTTCCTCCTTTTTCTGTAAGAACACAAATTGGACATAGTGTCTGGGACATGCTGAAGCATTACTGATACAATCCTGTAATAATTCTATAAATTTTATAGCAACATGATGCCTTTCCAAATTTTAGACATGTTTGCAAAGGAGGGGCGAGAAGTGCCTATTAGCATCATCACGCCTGTTCATACAGTAAAATGTTACTCACAACAGATGGGTTTTCATGAAATTTCATATTTGGGATTTTTAATAAAGGTTGTCAATGCATCACATGTTTTGAAAAAGCAGACAAAAATGACAGTTACTTTGCATGAACACCTAGACACATTTTTATGTGGTACAACCTGAGGCCTACAAAACAACTGATAAACTAAATGTCTTTCCTTTCATGAGACAAGTACAGAACTTTACAAGATAAAGACAGGAAATGTGCTATCTAGCCAGGTGCAAGAGAACATCTTGACAGTTACAAGATAAGTAGCTTCAAAAAATTCCTGGAATTCTCTGGCATAATTTACAGGAATCTGTGACTGCCAGGGCACTGTCCATTATAAGCGCATTTCTGAAGGTAAAATTGTGAATAAAGAAATGTGCCCTGACATCCTTCATCACCTTACAGATGTGGTCAGAAGAAAATGCCCCGAAAAATGAAGACCCAACTGTTGGTTTCTCCATCATGACAATGCGCCAGCACACTGGTCAGTTTTGGTCAAGGGTTTCTTAGTAAAGAACAATGTTGACAGCACTGCAACATCCCCACCCTAGCTTCAGCTGATTTTTACCTGTACCCTCGACTGAAATCAGCATTGAATGAATGGTGCTTTTGTGATGCTGCTGACATCACTAAGAATGCTACAGACAAGCTGAAAAGATTTTCACAAAATGGCTTCCACGAATGTTCCCAACATCTTTACACCCATTGGCAGAAATGTATAGTTGTACAAGGGGACTATTTTGAAGGAAATGTAGCTTAAATGATTTGTTTTTTATTTCTCAAAAATAAAGTGATTATAGGAATATTTTAAAGCTACCATGTACAAGAGAATAAGGCACACCCAAAGATTATAAAGCAGCAGCAGCAGTTGCTTTAAACATAACTATCAACCCACCATAAATTCAAAAGAAAGTAGTAACAGCATGTAGAATGCACTGAATTATTAACACAGTGACAGTGACGGTAACATACCAGAAATGCTGAAAGTATACACCTTGCGGACATTACCTAACATGTTTTGACATGCTGGAGATTTCTCTGATAAGAGTAACAATGGCCACACTAAATTCTACAGTGCATCCAAATGAATGTCACAGTCAAATGTTTAACACTCCTGCTTCATTTAGGAAAGTCCTTGGTTCAACACTGGAGTCCAGCTATACTTACTGAGGTGTCTGTGGTCCTTCTCAGACCCTCCAGGCAAATCCTGGGACAGTACCTCAAATTAAGCAGTAACTACACTCCACACTGCAGATTCTTTCCTGAAAACCTGACAGACATGAAGTTGGTAAAGAAATCTGTTGCCTTGTATGGAACACAAATGTCAATTGCTGTGCTGACAAGAGCCCATCAATGAACCCCATCCTGGGCCAATGGAATTAAGTCCAAACCTGCATACCCTATTTCTTCAATGCCCATTTTAAAATTACCCTGCATCTACACTTAGGTCTCCCTTCAAACTTACTAACCAGACTTCATCATATCTCCTAGGCATGCTCCCTGTCTCATCCACATCTTCCAATTTGATTCGATCCAATTAGATTAATACCTGGCGAAGAGCAAGTATCATGAAGCTAATCACTGCGAAATATTATCTGTCCTCCAGGTATTCCTTCTCCCTAATGTTGAAATATTCTCATTGTCCTGTTTTCAAGCACAACCTGCAGTCTTCCCTTACGGTGAAAGGCCCAAGCTGCACACTTACACAAGACAAGTAAAATAACATTGTTATATGTTTTAACTTTTGGAATTGTATATACAAGATAGGAAGGTGAAACACTCAGAACTTAATTGCTGTAGGCATTCCCTGAATTCAAACTCCTCGCAGTTTATTTGTGGGTGTAATTTTAACCTGTTATTGCCATTCTGAAACATGTGAAATGTGGCACATTTCTGAACGTTTTATTATGACAGAGGAGTGTTTTACTTCTGTTCATAACTCAGACCCCTCACAATGAGTCCTGTTATTGCCCGCAGAATTTTCTTGCTGCTCCATCTTTTGAGTCGTGCATTATTTAAACAGAGGAAGTAATGCTACAAGAGCAACAGCTGCCAGACAATTCTCACTTTGGACCTCTCTTCTATAGGAAAATTTTAATATGAACATGCATGACAAAGTATGCTTGGCATGGCAGTTCTGTACTAAACACAAATTTGTAAATACCTTCACTGCAGTTCCCCTTGAGATGCTGGCAACTGGGAAGCTGTGTTCCACAGGTTGTCGCTGGAACTGGGAGGCAAATGCCTCACCAGGAACCGTCACTCGATAGTTTACGTGTGCAGGCCGGCTACCTTTGCTGCAACTCCACCATGCAGACAGCTGAGAGAAGTGAAGCTGGGAGCGCACCGCTTGGAAAAGGCCACGCACCGAAATTTGTGGCATCTCTTGGCACCTACAACACATAATCAATAGAAATGTCAATGAAAATATTTATTTCTACATTGAAAAGTGGCAACAAAATGTTTACCACAAAGACACTCACCTCTTGTTCACCATGGTCACCATCCACTGCTCCAGAAGCAAGTCGGTTGAGGATGGTATGTTGGCAACCTCTGGAGACTGAGACTTCTGTTGGCCACACTGACAATCAGCACACAGAAGCACCTCAATACACATTGGTATGTTGTTTTGCCACAGCAGCTGCATGTGTTTGCGGAAGTTCTCTGCTCGTTTACACTGCAAATACAACGCACATAAGTTAACTCATGATTTTCTGAAAGGTGTACACAAGCAGTGTAGCCCATATGAATTTTCGAATGAGCCCACTTAAGCAGAACTTTGTCTCATCTGGCAGGACAGAGTTCTGTTCAGATTATGAACAGGTGACTGTAATATGTATCACAATAGTCTTAATAAATATCACAATGAAATCATCTTTGATAGAAGACTTACAAACTTTATGGATATAATCAGCCAGCAATATACATATCAAACTGTCATCTACACCCTTTCAGAGGAACATAACACAACCGCTTAAAGCAATTTAAACAGTGTGTATACATCCAGAAATCTGTACTATTTCCAAGTTACTGCAGGTACGTCTCTTGTTTATGGATGTATAATTTATGAGGATTGAGCTGATACGACTACCTGACACCCAGATATCACCAACAGCCCACTGCTTCATCCAACTGCACCATTGAAATCTAGTGTTAAGCATTTTATGACAATTACTAAAACTATTATCTTGGACCATATACGATCACTTTGTATGTACGATATCATACAGTACAGCTCACAGTTCTCACAGAAATTCAGCACATATTCTATCAAAATAAGAGAATCTGCAGAAAGGCAAATGTGGTTACACCAAATTATCACACTGAATGTGTGACATCAGCAGTAGCAGGAGGACCCAAATTTAAGTTACGATCAATCACGTCAACAATACAAGACAACCAGAGCTGTCCTGAGACACGTGGGTGCCCCGGGCAGGGTAATAATCTAGTGCCCCATAAAACCAATAGTCTTGAAACTATGTGGGCTAAAACAGAGCTGGCAAACCTTTTTGAGGCCACATGACCAAACTGCAGATAATATTGGGATAAATTGTTTTTGTATGTGTGAAATCTGAGTTTACTGGCACCATATTTCTGATTATTCTAGCGACATCTTAGCACCCCTTGTAGATTGGCACCCTGGGCAGCAGCCAGACTGGCTTGCTCCTTAGTCTGGCCTTGATGACCACCTGTATGTCGACGGGACGGCATACACACAGTGCTAGTGTCACAATTTGCCACCGACAATATGCATCACCTTCTTAAGTAACATTACAATCATACGGAATATGAAATTCACAGACTGTCTTCACTAACAAACTGATTAAACCAAGTGCTGTTCTAAGGAAGTCAATGGTACTCAAAAACTCTCTTCCTCTTATACCTGGACAGTCTGTAAATTATTATATTAATCATCCTACATTTCAACCATTTTGCATGGTGGCAGGCAGTGAATCAATCCCCACTGTTCCAATTCACCTGCAGTGTCTACACACATCTTAGTTCAATGCACTGCAGTTACCACTAGAATCTGTACTCACCAAATGTACAGACAGTGTTGAAAATGGTTTCCTGCAGCTTCCAGACACACATCTCATATGAAAAAATATACTCTTCATGTGTCAAAATTCTGCTGGCGAAACTGAGAACACTGCATTCTCAATGCTCGCTTTTCAAACAGTATGCAGTGCAAGGGTTATGACCATGCATTTTACCTTTAACATGTCCCACAAGTAAAAAAAAATTGCACAGATTCATCTATAGTGAACAGAAAGCCATGGTCACCTACTGATTATTCTATCAAGGAAAACACTCAGTAAACAGTGCAGAGAATGGTTCACAGTGTGAGCTGCCACAATATCTCACTGATAAAAGGTACAGATTCTCTCACAATCAGAGAGGTGTTCAAAAAATGGTGTCAGAATGTGTGTTTTATATATATTACTGTAAATTTTGAGTCTGATAAAAAATGATCCTATTTGCACTCATAGCACACCACACACCAACCGTAAAATAATGTAATGGTAATTTGTGGATTAACATGGGATTTTCTATGGACCAATACCTATCATTCTGAGAGCCCATATATCCATTGAGACGAACGAACGCTTCATCGCTAAACACAGTCACTGTGATGTTTATTTTTCCAGAATGACCCCATCAAGATGCCAGTTCACAAAATTCAGTCTTCTTGGACATTTTGACCCCTGATGATGGTACCACTACGTTGTCTCGAAATGTTGGGAACTGACTACCCAGTGGCGTGGCATCATATCCCAGAAGAACGGAAACCACAGCTACACCAGTGCAAAAACCTAAAAACTTGCAAATTCAGCCTTTCTTTACAATCTGTCAAAGAGTCTGTGAATCACATTTGTCTCCTATCATGATAATGATAATATGTTGAGCCGTAGATCAAATCTGCATATGTCAGAGCCAGGAATGCTGGATTTTATCGTGTTTTCAGACTTTTTTTCCTTTGTCTATTTGCACTGATCTATCTTACCATTCTTCCCCCTCCATACATCTAAATAATGAAACATTACCAGCACAACATTACCCATCTTATTGCAAAATTCTAGGCTCCTCCATCTACTCAATCTCCTATAATTTCACACATGAGTATTTCATATGGATTGTACTTCCCACTTACACCCAGTTGTAAATAGGTATTTACCAATACTGTTTATTTCCATTACATTTGCAAAGGTTAAAGCTTTGCAATAGGCTACATCTTCATTCACATTCAACAGCTTACTATTCGTTCATACTTCATGATAATACTTCAAGACCCATTTGTGTTTTAATTCACAACAGTATAACATAAGAATTATTTTGATTAACACCCACACATAAGTCCTGTATTTCAATACCACTGCAACTGTCTTCATTATTTCTATGGACCCTGCTTACATTCATCCCAGACTGGCTCTGTCAAATACTGTACAGGGTAGACCTGATTTTTCTATTTCTTCATTCAAACGCTTTGCACAACTCTTTCACTCATAAAGGAATAAAGAGCTGTCAAAACAACTATATTGTCTGTAGTATATTTATGTCTGCAACATGCTTCAAACTCAAAGGGTCATCTTCAGGCTAAAATACTTTTAAAAAACACGTGAAAGTGTTATATGCAATTGCATTATACTAATTTAGTTCTCAGTTACTACAGTTTTTAAAATACATGGTGCTGTTTCCAGCACGTTAGTTGATGCATTAATCAACTAACATACTGGAAACAACATGTATTTCAAAAACTAATATCAAGAGTCCCGAGCTACCTCCAATTACAGGGGTGCTGATAAGTCCTTAGCCCGACCAGGAAGGAAACAAGCTAATGTTTCTGTCAGAATGACATGAATTTCCTTCACCACCTTGCCTTGCAGGGAAAACAACTTGATGACAGCTCATGTCTCAATGTTGTTGAAATCGTGTGCATCCCTGATATGCTTCCAAGCTTGTTTCCTTCCTGGTCGGGCTAAGGATTTATCAGCACCCCAGTATAACACCATGAAAATCCAAGAATATCTTGTAACTATTTAACTAATTAATATTTCAACAAACACACTGGAAACAGCAACACAATTTCAAAAATTGTAATAAATGATATCTCAGTGACTCCAATACAATAGTATATAGCTCTTTCACATGTTTTAAAAGTATTTTAGCCTGAAGATGATACTTTGTGATTGTAACATATTACAGCAATGAATACTACAGACCATATAGGTGTGTTGATGGCTTTTATTCTTTTATTTTGTGTACAACACAATAGGATGATAAACTTAAACAACACTTTCATTAAACTTTTGACTGTCATTCACAACAGATTCTAATCATGTTCTATGCTTCCATGTGCAACATCTGCATCCAATACTTCACTATACTACACTGTGCTGTTTCCTCTTCTACTGCCAACTCCTAATACTAATTTGGCAGCCTGGTCTGCCACACACCCATGCATCCTTAACACTTGTTCACAAAATCTATCATGGATTTTGTCAGTTTCTTGTCATCCTGCCTCTAGACCCCATAACTCTAAACTGCACAACTCTACAACCACCCAGCATCTCATATAAATTTTCTAAGATCTTCACTCTTATACCAAGGATCCTCATCAACATTGGTCTATGTTAGAGTCTAATCAGCTTTTACTAATATTTTATTTTCTGTTTACTTCATCCTCCTGTATTGTTTTAGTTTACCATCTTTCTTCCATACTACTGTCATATACCAGTTTTATGTAAATTGCAATTCAAGGTCCTTTCTACACTGTGATTTGGTTTACTTATTTGTTCAAGCAACAGACAGTAGAAAATGATACACCAAGCTCATCTGTGAATAATAATCCTGGTACTTTTATCTTCCTAATTACAGGTGCATGTAAATAATGTTTAGTAATAGTCTATAATTTCTACAGAAATATTAAATGTATATGGGCTCAAATTACATCCTTGCCTTATTCCCTTACACTGGTCAACAAAATCTGTCACTTCATCTGTTCCACATTTTATGTGATTTAATCTCGTAATATATTTTATAACTTCCAATTTGTCTCGTACTGCACCACAATGCCTTCCTATCGAATGGGTCAAACATTTTTCCATAATCTTTAAAACAATAGTTACAAATGGCCTATCCTGACTCCCTAGCATTTGTCTATTGTGGATTTTCTAATAAAAATATCGTACATGATTCTTTTAGACTTGACAAAGACTGACTGAAACCTTGATAGGATCCCAGCATTGCTAAGCGAGTTACTTATGTGGTCTAGCAGCCACGATTCCACACTTCAAGAAAAAGTAAATTCCCTTGCAATTGCCACGTATCTCTCTTCTCTCCTTCCCTATTCACTGGTTGTAAAAGGGCAATTTTCCAATCAGAGGGAAATTCTAAGAATTTCACCCATCTTATACGGATACAAACGCGGCACTTTTAGGTTCAAATATTCTATTCAGTACTCTGTTATGAGAGACTAGGTTTTTCCTTTGTTTCACAAAATTGTGAACAAGAAATACATGTTTCAAATATTTCACACCCACAGAGAACAAAAGGTAAAATTACATTTCTGAATATAAGTCTTCACATTTTTACAGAGCAGAAATGCAGACAAAACATTACGAATTAGTCATAGTAAGCATTCCCTGACTTCAAACTGTCCTTAATTTCTTCATAAATACTATTTTCATTTTTCACTGCTGTATCCAGGTATTTTAGCTGTAGTAGTCACTAGTAAGAAGACTGTCCTACAAGTAAATACTGAGAAAACTAAGTACATGGTCATGTCTCAAGATCAGAATGCAGGACAAAATCATGATATATAGATAGAAAATAAAACCCTCAAAATGGTGGGACCATTCAAATATTTGGCAACAACCCTAACAAATCAAAATTCCTTTCAGGAAGAAATTAAGAGAAAACTAAAGGCAGGGCATGCTCAACATCATTCAGTGCAGAATCTTTTGTCTTCCAATTTGATACCCAAAAATATAATGATTAAGATATGCAGAACTATAATTTTGCCTGTTGTTTTGTATGGGTGTGAAAACTTGGTCGCTCAAATTGAGGGAGAAATAAGGCTGGGGGTATTTGAGAATAGGGTGCTGAGGAGGATATTTGTGCCTAAGAGAGATGAGGTAACAGGGGAGCAGAGAAGACTACATAACAAGGAGCTTAATGATCTGTACTCCTCACCAATTATCATTCGGATGACCAAATCAAGAAGAATGAGATGGGTGGAGCACGTGGTACATATGGCAGAGATGTGAGATGTATACAGGATTTTGGTGGGGAAACACGAGGGAAAGAGACTGCTTGGAAGACCCAGGCATAGATGGGAGGGTAATATTAAGATGGATCTTCAAAATGTAGGATTGGTGGGCAGGGACTGGATTGATCTGACTCAGAATACGGACAGGTGGCAGGCTCTTGTGAATGCAGTAATAAACCTTCTGGTTCCATAAAATGCAAAGAAATTCTTGACTAGCTCAGAACCTGTTTGCTTCTCAAGAAGGACTCTGCTCCATGGATTTAGTTAGTATGCAGGTGTTTTAACTCTGCCAAATTTGTTACAGAATGGTTACTGATATTTGCACTATGCTTCTGTTCTGCAGTCTGATGATAAGCCATGAACATACACAGCATTGTCTGAGTGCACTTAGAGACCAGCCTCATTGCTAGTATCTAACAGAGTTCCTGTACTGCTCTGTAAGATGCATACATACTTGCCCAATAAATGAACACCAACAGCACAGGCCAGAAGCTCATGTGTTCCATTCAGTTCTAAGCCTGTCTCATTTTCTTGGACCCTCCTAACTGCACTGAGTTGGGGCAGTACAGTCGGTATAGCAACCCAGTGAGGGCAAGATTTTCTGCACCCATCCAGACCAGCCCTGGAGCTCACCCAGCCTCCTGCACAATGTCTATCAGGTCTATTTCTGGGGGGTAAAACGGCTAGCCTGTGGCGTTGACCTCCCACCCCATCTAGTACCATGGTTAGAGAAAGAGTAGAGCTATACCTCTACTCCCTTTCTGGGCCTTCATAGCCTGTTCTAGGGTGAAATATACCTTTTACCTCTTAATAGCATATTTTAAAGCAAGGTGGAAAAGTAACTGCCATAAAGCAGCTCTTTACTTAGACTACCGTGAACAAGAAATACATCTGATACATATTTAAGTGAATCAGCTTTACTGTAGTTTTTGTTTAAGCCAAGTTCAGTTTCATAGGCATACCGGAGTCTGGGAATTCGTGACTTAATGAGTACCATTTATGAGGACTTACATGTAGCCCCATTGCACTCCCAATTTCTCCAGTACCTGACATAAGCAAAATATCTGATCAGCAGTTTATCTGTAATGTAAAAAAAAAAACACACAAAGATGACTCCCCAATAGTTTTTTCTACATATGGAGTTGATCTTGAGAGCAGAATGTTGAATAAAATTTTGTATGCACTGGCTGGTAACAAGAGATATGCTGCATGAAGTCTGTACAGGCACCACATCTCCCTTCTTATTAATAGGTACAAGAACAGACTTCTGCTACTCAAACACAATTAAAAAGTTTGCGAAATCGCAGAAAATAATGTTTCAGCCTGTGTCTGGATTTGTTCCGCTGGTATTTATCAATGCCTGGTAGCATATTTCTTCACCTTTCAAACAGCAAACTCATCCTTGAAAGAACAAGGCTCAGATGTTACTGGCTCAACTGTATATAAGTCTGTTTTTCTTAAGCCAATGTACATTGTGCAGCTGACAGAAGTAATTCCTCCACAGCTTGAATATTATAATTATTATTATTATTATTATTATTTCGTTCAGAAAATACATGAGCAACATACCAGGAAAACATGGAGTCAAGGAATTACAGAAAACAGCCAAATTGGCCACTACACACATACTTTGGAAAGTTAAAAAAAAAGGTAAAGTGATCCCATTACAGGCCCAGTGTGGCCCAGAGGGTGGGTAGAGGTATAGCTCTACTCTTCCATGACAGCAGCACTAGAAGGGGGTGAGTGGTCACCAGCATGCCCCGGCCGCACTTTACCCCCGGGAAAGACCCGGTAACCCATTGTACAGGAGGCTGGGTGGGCCCCAGGGCTGGTCTGGACGGGTGGAAAATCTCGTCCCCACCAGGATTCAATCCCGGACCGTCCAGCCCGTAGTTACTTCGGGAAGTACTAAAGTAAAAATACAGTAGATTCACCACTAAAACTAATGATATAAGCACCATTAATAGTAACAACAGAATAGCTGTAACACTGTATTCCCTAAGGACATAGTTTGTTTCAGGAATATAAGTATAAATATCCTGCATAAAGGACATGATGTTGATGATGGTAATAATAATAATAATAATAATCCTTTCCACTATCATCCCTACTGAGACCTTACAGATATAACTAAACACACAGCTTCCCCCATCCTTTTGATTAATCCTTCTAAGCTGCATTTCAGAATCCTGTCTGAGGTTACCCTATTAACAAGTTCACTCCAGTTACTTCTCCAATGCTCTATAAATTCTGTTATTTGTGGAAATTTGGTCTCATAACTTTCTTCATTCATTGAACGTATCCCACACTCAGCATGCAATCCACTTCTACTGATAAAAATCTTGTCTCATCATTTCTTGGTATTATCAATGACTTATTGCCATGAGATAATGTTCATGTAAGAATTATCTATCATACGTGTATGCTTGTGTGCCTAAAATTTAATGATTATCTGTAAGATTTGATTTACAGTTCGTAGAATTATATCAAAATTTATCATGTCTGCATTCAAATCCTGTCCTCCTTCAAAGGATACACTGCATCCCAAATAATTAAAGGGACTGACATATTCCAGTCTACTAGCTGCTTCAAATACCATGCAAATCTGGCAGCTGACTATGTTCTTATCATTTACGAAGTTATATTTCTACAATGGCAATCCTTTACAAATTAGTTTATATTTTGTACACAAGTGGGCCAGGATAGTAAAGACAGTACATCGACTCGCTACGAGCTGGACGGTCTGGGGATCAAATCCCGGTGGAGGTGAGATTTTCCACAGCCATTTGGACTGGCCTTGGGGCTCACCCAGCCTCCTACACAAGGGGTACTGGGTCATTCCTGGGGATAAAGTGGCCACAGTGGTATTAACCACCCACCCACACCTAACACTGAGGTTAAAGAAGGAGTACAGGTATACCTCTACTCCCAATCTATGCCTTTATGGCAAGCCATAGGGTGAAATGTACCTTTTTGCACACAAGTTTCATGTATTTTTGTCCTTCCTGTTTCTTTCTAACCCATTCATATTGTCTTTCAAAGATTCTGCTGTTTATTACTGAAATGTCTACCAGTTTCAGTGCCTACACTGCACACAGAGCATATACTGCTGCCATGTACTTGGTTTGGGTTCTGCAACCACTGCAGTTTAACTTGTTCCCTTTGCTGTAAGAATCCTATTTATCTCCACAGCATAATAAATTTCATTATTTGGGCACAAAATCAGACTTGATGGAGCTACTGCATACCAGCAGGTACAGCAATGACAGCAGAATACACATACTCTTCACAAAAATTTTGTAAAGCACACTTATTCTAACAATTTTCTCAAAACTTGAAAATGATGGAAAAACGGTTACTTTCCAATTTTGGTGTTGAGGCAGTCAATATTTAGCACACTTTAGAAATAAAATGTGCGTGCTTGTAAGTTATTCACAATATTATACTGACAGTAGCATCCTTAACAGTCACCACTGATGAACTTCCTTGTCAGCAGGAATACAATATTGCCACTTACTTACTCCATGAAGCAGGGTCCTTTTTGAGAAGCTGACCGATTCTCAGCTAGTCAAGAAATTCCCCGCATTTTATGGAACCCAAAGGTATATTACCACATTTGCAAGTGCCTACCACCTGTACCTATCCTGAGCCAGCTCGATCTGGCCCATGCCCCCACATTCCACTTCCCAGAGATCCTTCTCATCTACACCTGGGTCTTCCAAGTGGTCTCTTTCCCAAAAGTTTCCCTACCATAACCCTGTATACACCTCTCCTTTCACCCCCCCCCCCATAAATTCTACATGCCCAGCCCATCTCATTCTTCTCAATTTGATCACCCAAATAATGTTTGGTGAGAAGTACAGATAATTAAGCTCCTCATTATGTAGTTTTCTCCACTCACCTTTTACCACGTCCCTCTTAGGCCCAAATATTCATCTCAGCATCCTATTCTCAAACACCCTCAGCCTACCTTCCTCCCTCCCTCAACATGAGCAACCAAGTTTCACACCCATACAAAACAACAGGCAAAATTGTGGTTTTGTATATTTTAATCTTTATATTTTTGGATAGAAAACTGGAAGACAAAATATTTTGCACTGAATGATACCAAGCATTCCCTAATTTCAAACTGCTCTTAATTTTTTCCTGAATAGAAATTTGAAAATACTGTCACACAAATTACAAATAACACCTGAAATATAACATCTATGAAACACTTTCTACAGGTCCAAAATGCATTTATGCTAACTAGCTTGTTACAACAGGGCTACGTCCACAGAACAATATTTGCACCACGTGTACTTCGTTCATCTGTGCTGTGGACCTGTTATGACAGCACAAGGCACTTGGACTTTGATATGTTAAATAGAGTTGGAGTCACACATGGGTGCAAGATACTGTGTTAATACAGCAATACTTATATGTGTGTGTGTGTGTGTGTGTGGGAGAGAGAGAGAGAGAGAGACACAGGATACACTCTTATTACAGACAGATCAATACTAGAAAGATGCCTGTATCAGGACACAACCCAGGACCAGAATGTCACTAGCTGTGTCAAAGTTAGGAACCAATGTGTCTTCAGGCTATCATGGTACAGGCACATCAGTTAGTTGAACTCAATTTATATTTCAGAGACCAACTCCATCTCCATCAAGACCAGGCACCACAATCTTCAGGCTACACACTTTAACCCTAGTGGCTCACATCCTACAATGAGCTCTGGACTGGTGCAAAGGTATAGTCTGGGTAGGCCAGATGTTGAGATATTTCAGCACCCTGATGGAGGGAGTTTTACCCTCAGACTTTGCTCAAACTGAACCACCTGATGTAATCATCAACATAAAAGATTCTTTTCAATTTAGAACCAATGTTCTGAAGAACTTCTCTGTATCCTTCATTACCATAAACAGGGAACTGAATCTAGAGTGGAAACAATGACTGCCCACCCTGACTTTCCACTCCTGGCACCCAATGTACCAACAAGAGGAAGCAGCATTACACTTAATGACACACATAGTCACGTACGTACATATCAGCAACACATGGTCATTCATTACACCAACTGTGATAACAGAAACAAAGCAGCATTGGCAAGTACTTGTCTATTAACTCTAATTTAATAAGGGTACACACCAACGAAGATTTTAACTGGCAGTACCACAAAATCTATGGCACATTATCTCAGCAGATAGCCTTACAATATAAATTCAGACATAACACAGAGTGAAAATTAATAAATGCTGCAGTCTTCAATATAAATACTTAAACTGCTACACACACATCAATGAAACCAACTACACGGTTTTTCCTCTCCTCTTATCATTTAGACTTCCTTGCCTAACCCTCTGGCACCTAAGTTCAGAGAACAGTATAATTTGCACTCTGCAAGAGACCAGGATTTAAATGGCCCACCTATTACCTTGCATGTTATTGGCCGATGACTACATCTGTCATTCAACTTTCTCAAGATTACGCCATGCAAAGACTTACGGATAAGCACCTCAACCAGGACAATCCAGTGCATTAGATCAAGCTGTTGAGTGTACATGCCAGTTTCCTGCACTGTCCCAAAACAGTGATTAAGATGTGCAAGTTTTGAGCTTAACATTTCCTGCTGAACAGTGTCTGATGCATTTCACAAGACACTGTGCCTCAGATCACACAAAGTTCAACTGGTGCAGCAAATCACACCAGATGACAGGCAAAAATAATATGAATCTGAAAGGCTACTGTTTGAAAGGCTGAAAGCGATAAACAGTTTTACCGTATTCAGTGATAAAGCAATGCCTGTAGTTCACAACTGAACTCACAGTACTATAATTTCAGAGGTAATTTGTTGTACACAGAGAAGTTAATGCACAATTCATGTTTAAATCTCTAGTATTTGTTTTCTTCCCATCATGTTCATTGTTTAATATGTGTTGTATCTCCACAACCACTATACAGAACTCGAGGAAAAGTAAACTGAGAATGGTAACACACGCTTAGAAGTTCCTTTAATGAAGTTCCACATGTGTGCCATATGTAATGTTGTAGATATCACTGTACTGGTATAGTTTTTAAGACCACAGAAATCTTCTTAAGGTTTTTGAAATTCATGTATTCTGAGAGTGGAAGTCCATTTCTAAAGATGTCATGTTAAATGCTGGTCTGACAATATCAGACATGCATGGTCTAGGTTCACAGATCTAAATCCCACTCACAGAATGAATATGTGTTTTCTTATAATCACATGTATTATTGTAACTCTTTCCATTGGTTTACAAGTTTTGTCATGTCCTCTTTCTCCATGCAGACTGGGTGTAGTTGAGAAAACTCAGGGAAGAAACACACAAATAAACATATTCCCCAAAAAGAAAATGTTTACTCCTGGAATCTGTCACAAAATACAGTAAAATCTGTTATATCCAGCACCTCTGGGACAAGCAGTTGCCAGAATCACAATTTTCCAGTTGTCAGAATGTTAAACCTGATGTACATCTAGAGTGATTTTATCATTAGCACTACACTTTTGTGGGTTTTACTAGCTCCTTTCAAGAAAAAAACTGATGAAATATTCCAGGCATTGCACCTGTGACACAATGTAAGGGGCAAACAAAATAAATCAACTGATCACAAAACACTACCTGACCACTTGGAGTAACTGGAGAAACACATGAGCTGGTTGAATTCTCAAAATAGGGGATGGTGCTGCAGGTTAATGCAAGAATGGAATATAATGGGATTCTTTGTAAATTTACCACTTAATCAAACTTTCCAGAGATAAAATATATTGTACTGTACCACTTAGTTGCATTTCATAACTGTGCTCATATTGTGTACATCTTTAGTATGAACTGAATATGTTGTAAACAACTAAGACGTGTTTAAATTTGAGTGACTTCAAAAAGCATATCTTGTATTTAGTCTTCTTTTACATGACAGATTGGCTCTGAGGATAGGTAGCAACACAGTGGTGAACCTGCTTTCTCCATCTTCAGGATAGACAGAGGAGTACATACCTCCGAAGTGCTTCTAGGCCTAACTCTCTACCAATGCATACAGTTTCATATTCATCAAGACCACAATATTCATTTTCACAGCTATTGAAACCTACAAGTACACCTGCATTTATTTTGGTGTTACTGAATACAGGAAAACCATCAGAATGACATTTCTGCTTGTATAGGCAATTTTACTTTTTCCTACAGTTGAAAACCCCAGCAAACAGGGCTAAAATCCTCACAATTTGTCACTGCAAACATCTCTGAAGGAATTAATTTTTTAAACTCAGTCAATGGAAATGGGTTCTAAGGAGAATAGGAAGACAATAATATTGAGGCCTACTTCACATGTCTGATATATTTACTGATATTCATATCTTATCACTTCATGGTCACAGGCTTAAGCCTACCAGATTTTTCTGATCCAATTATTATATGAACTGACCTTTCTTCTCTTTCAGTGTCTTCTCTATTGTCCTCTTCTTTCAATTTAATATTTTAGGTCATTGAAAAGAAGCCAAACTACTGTCATTCTTACCACAAGTTTTAAACATATTTTCTGGATCTTCATTTACTTTTCTTGTCTGTTCAAAAACAGACTGTATCTTGTCCCAAGAACTGCATCTATGCTGATTCAATTATTTTAAGCTCTCAGTGGGTAACAATTCAACATTCACCACCATGACAGTTAGATGGCACTGCTAGAACTTGGTAAAATTTTATCAGTGCTTGCTCTTTTGTCCCACAGAGGTTATTGAACATGCTTAGTTTGTATGTTACATCCCAACTTCTATTACAGCTTGTTTTCGTCCAACAAATCACATGTTTAAATTACAAAATCCATACAGCGTAAGAAGGCATTAAGCAACAGAAACCAACATTTGTATCAGTTCCATTACAAATCAGTCATATGAAATCATTAGGTCATTAGATACTAGGAGAGAAATGGATTCCAGCTGGAACAAAATGGTGTCTTGCTTCCTCTAACTATACTTTTTCAAATACACAGTTTACATAGCAATGCATGGTAGGACTCTGTAGAAAGCCTAAGAAGATATTTATAAGTCATTCTTCCTGCTTGCCTAAGGTTATGAGGACAAACACAAACACACTTAGCCAGCAAATCCAGGCTCAAGTCTGAGCATCTAACCCATGAATTACTGATATAATAAACTCTTAGTGAGTACAGCAGTAACCAAGCAATTATGCCCACTTTCTTACTCACCAGGAAATTGTTGTTGGGGTCACAGTCATGTCTAGCAGGCAATGATGATATTCCCACACCAACACAATGAGGACCCTCGCCATAACCTCTTCCTGCAGTCCAGGCTCCACCCGGGATGCGGCCCTCAACAATCAGCACCCCCAGATCAACAAACACATCATGAGGCTCCACCCCATCCTCCCCTTCCATTACAGAATGCATGTCTGCCAAAAAA
>Ga0123355_10002570_pt1 | contig 25725 bp, 17 predicted proteins | sample TergutEmb28metaG_3_FD_89872 | JGI IMG/M metagenome (GOLD analysis project Ga0123355, IMG submission 89872) | Embiratermes neotenicus P1 segment gut microbial communities from Petit-Saut dam, French Guiana - Emb289 P1 | ecosystem: Host-associated > Arthropoda: Insects > Digestive system > Gut ...
ATTGTTTTGTCTTCAGAGGAAGCATCTCGCCTTGTGAATATTTCTTAACAGATGTTTTTCACGGGGAGCCATTGTTAGCACCTCGCCCAACCCCCAAGCTTGAAGACCACCCCTCGTCAGCCGTCCGTGACTGCTTATTCAATATATTCGCAGCTACACTCCATATCGGAGGCCGTTCCTCCATCCGCAACCTGAGGACGCACCGTGCTGTGGTGACAGGGGCCCAATTATCATGGAAACACACACCACTACATCCCATAATTTATGCTAATGCTAAATCCTCCATCTTTACAGAACAATATGACCAATGTGGCAATTCAACAGAATAGTTGCAAGCTCCTGATGATGGATATATTAATGTCTGAAACATGTTGAGCACATAAGACGTGAAATAAAATAGCACTGACATCAAGTTGGTCTTTTATTCTTCAACACCTCTTCTGTCTGGTTGTATCAAAATGCTACTCATGTGATTCTGTGAAAGCACAGTTTTTGGTTTTGGATGTTTGTTGGTTGAAGTTACAATATCGACCAATGCAAACATGCCATAAGTGATGCTGTTCTGCTGCAGCAGTGTGGAATGTGTTGCGTAGTTAGTGTTCCTGTTTGCGGTTCGGGCAAAATTCATTTCTGTCTTAGGGTTTTGTTCAGCGGATATCTACTACAAAACACTGTATTCATGGCCATGTGTGCATTCTTGTAGCCTTGGTAACTTCTCTTTTCCCTGTCTCTTCTCTCGAACATGAAGCAGCATATTTCGTAAAGTGTGCATCATACTGTTCTATTATTTTACCAGTTTTATTTAAGTGGTTTTTTTTTTCTGTGTAGCATGCATATTTAGTGCATTAAACTGGAATGTTTGTTAAAATGAAACTTTTTCATAATGAAATATAATAAATTGGTAGGCCCAGACAAAAATGGTTGTTGTTGTGAAATTTCATTGTTCCTAGTGTTTGATAAAAAGAATTTTCAGTACAATTGATTCGTGATGTATTGTTACATGATCTGTGACCTAATTTGTTATAATGTTTTTCCCTTAGGAAAGACGTATTACACCTGGTGAAGCGCTGAATCATGCATTTGTGACGTTGGCTCACCTGGTGGATTATGCTCACTGTAACAATGTGAAAGCAAGTGTTCAGATGATGGAGGTGTGTAGGCGGAATGGTTATAACAATTCAGGTTCCAGTTCACATCATCAAGCGGCACAGCAGGCACCACCACTTGTGGCCAACTTTGTCCCAAGTTCTAATGGAAATGTTACATTAACATTCAACAATCAGCTGACGAATCAGGTACAGCGCCTGGTCAGAGAGCGAGCCACCACCTATGACAACCTGGTTCGTTGTTTTCAAGCTTTTTATATGCTCTTTAGTTTGGTTTATTGATTGTAATTCTGTTTCTTCATTATGGTAGTTTTATTTGCTAACTTTTTTGGTTTGTTAAATGTGTTACCATCAGTCCAGCTCTTCTTGTGGTATGAAGTTATGTGTATTGTGATGTTATCATTTTCCAATAGATGAGTTGGTTTTTAAGACCTTTGTAGCATCTTTATTTTTTTAGCACATCATGCAGAGCAAGAGTGTAACATATTTCCTTTTACATCACATTATTCTGAACCAGATTAAGCATTAATGGCAAATGACATTTGGTACCAAATATGGGCACTGTTTGTGCATTGGAATGTGGTAGTTTTGTGGGCTTCAGAATAGGAAGAAAATACTTTTATTTGCATATGAAGCTAAATAATTTTCTGTCTTGTCATTTGTCGTACAGCTAGGTGGCATATTGTGTTGTGTTGTACAGCCTGTTCAATATTAATTTCTGCAGTTCTTGGAGGAGTGGTTTGTGTAAATGGTAAATCATTAATTATGAACCAAAACAAATGTTGGAATCCTTAGTTTGAAGGGATTTCTGTAATTGCAGATAGACGTTATGAACCTTTTCAGTAATATGTGCAATATTTACAATTGTGCAGTATCAGCTTTACAATGGTCGATCTGTGGCCCGTCAGTATACAGGAGCTACTCGTGCTGACCCGTTTCACCAGCATCAGCTGGTTTCTTCTATCCTGTGCCCACCAGGTTACCAAGGAATGGGCTCACCTGCTAAACATGTGACAGTAGTTGCACAACAGCCCCCACCTCAGCTGCAGATTCAGCCACCAATAATATCGCAACAGGTAATGTGGATATGAATCATAAAAATACAGTGTCGTAGGACATGGAGAACCATAAGGACCATCACTTCTTCCAGAGGAGAAGTTGAGTATAGGTTTTGAAATAGTGCTTACATTATAGCAAGGACAGTTCTCTTTTATGCACAGCTTTACCAAACAATAATAAATTGTATGTTTGTACATTTTACCACAAAAGACAATAACCTTTACATTGCAGATGCTGTAGTATGGTGTCCTTGCTATACGAGTATCATTATAGGTGCCAATTTGGAATTGCATGTCTCCCAAACTCCTGTAGTGACCAAAATTTCATAGCGCTTCATGGGTAGAAGTAGCTCACATTTACTTCAACCTTAGTAGATGCATTCCTTGTAGGTTTTGGCAGTGCATTTGTCACTAACCTTTAGCAAATGTTGCTGACTTAATGTCCATGTTAGTAGATACATTCTTTTATATTAACTCTTAACCCTTTATCGCCGAACGGCCACTAAAGTGGCCGCAAACAGCGTATCTAAGTTTGGAGGAATTTTGTTCACTCCTATTTGGTTAATTGCTGTGGCTTGCTATGCTGCAGGACCCACGAAGGCCAGACTTTCATTCAGGAGCCAGAATGTATCCCCTCCACCTCCGAAACCCCTCCTCAAACACCGATATATACGCACTTCGTAACTGCACATTTTTCCCAGCTGACTAATATGGTTCTGACACTGCTCACTTTGACTTTCGCTTGCTCTGGGGTTCACTGTGGGTTGAAATATCAACACTGGCCTATGAAGCGAACTCTAGTTGTTGACCAGAAAGGTTGTCAGTGGCCTACTGTACCCATATAATTCAGACAAAACTAGTGCTCAAAAATCGGAGATATCCACAAAACTTGGTGTTTCCAGCTACAGAAGAGCCCACAGACATGCCTCTTGTAGTGCAGGGAAAATCTGTTGGGGTTGTGGAGTAGTAACATTCAACATACAGTCTTAAATATAGTAATAACATCTTGGGCACCCTTGAATAGCTGGAATTTTTATATAGCTCTCACATCGTAGCCTTAGATCTGTTTTGCTGTCACTGTAGAAGACACATTTATATCTGAATGGCATTACGTTTCTGAAACTGTGCTGTCATGCATAGTAGTCTAAACAAGGCAGATGATGTGGGTCTCGAGCAATGGCCGGAAAAAAGTAAATAAAACTTGAGTAGAAAGCCATCATTGAAATTCTGGTTGCCGACAGCCGCAGAATCAGGTGCAAGAGCTAACGATGTTAGAAGACTATTTTGAGGGAAAAGAGGAACAACAATAGCAGCCGTCCTCAGCAGAAGTAGCCATAACAAACAATGGCCAGCGAAATCAACCCAGCTGTTTGTGTTCTCATGGCCAAAGAAAGGACATAGTATGCCAGATGTGACATGGGCCTGTGCATGGTGCCTTGTTTCGCTGAATATCACACAAAAGTAAATTTGTAATATATCACTGTCTTTGTGAATACTGTTTATCATGATAAAACAGTGATCCAAGGTGCCACAGACCTTATTCAGCAGCCAGAATTATTTACACCACATTTTATATAATACATGTGATTCACAGGCCTAAATTTATTATAAAAATAGGTAAACATTTTTTCCAGATTAACCAATTCATAAGCACAGTGCAAAATTTTATTTCATTAATTTTTAAGGAAAAGTCTATGAGATATGCTTTTTTTTCTAAGAGTAAGCATTAAAATTTAAAAGCCCCAGAAAAAAATTCCGGCAGGCAGCTTTGCTTGGAGGGATTTAATTCCGGCATCAAAGGATTAACTATTAACAGTTATGGATGAAATCATAATGTGATGGAGAATTTTTTTTTTGTTCTCCATCTTGTCATGACAGAATCCTCAGAATTATAAGAGTCACTAAATCATACTTTGTGGAATCTGTTTTGCCCAAAGATAATTAGCCACAAGAATACTACCAGGCCAGGTACAGAAAAATAAACATATAGTTATATGAAATTACAGAAAACAAGAGCAAACGAGCAGTAGTTTGTCTAAACAGCCATAACACAACAGTAATAGTATAGAACTAGATGCCCCATTTAACGACAGATCAAAAGGGGGCTATTCTGCAAGTAGAAAAGCCAACTGAAATTAAAGGTGGTGGTCTTGATAACAAAAGAACCTAATTTGCCTTGGACTGCCTACACATTAGGGGTAGGAAATCTGTCCGTCCCCCAACTTAGATCTACCAAATGGGAAACCTGAAAAAACTGACCGTGATACATGTTGGACAAATGGCGCCAGATGCAAGACAACAGAACACATTAAAAAAAACTTAAGCCCCAAAAAGCAAATCTAACTAATACACACTGAGACCTCCCGTCAACCACCAAAGGAACCAGTCTGGGTAGGGGTGGGGGAGACGCTTCCGTCTCCCAACGAGGCCCATAACAGAGTCCCTTGAACAATTGTAATACAACACAGTGAAACTTGTCTTACCTCCCACTTTACTCCATCCTAGGTAGTGACAAATCACCAGGTAATGCCAGTGTAAGGATTAAAAGTAAAGGGATATCGATACGCAAAAATGCATGATGCTTAGAGCCAATAAATACACTAGCATTGACTCAACACACCCCACCCCCACCCAGTTATAAGAAGTCAGAATCCTCAACTTTCGTACATTGGCTGCTCAAATGCAAGTTCTACCAAACATGGTTGTGATACCCACGCTAGTCTCAGCATAGAGCATTCCATCAGGTCACACTGCTGTATGGCATGACAAGTGTATCCTCACGCACCAACACCACTAGCCAGCCGGGACATAACATAGTTCCCGCTTAAGGCACACCATTCCAGCTTCATCATACAATGATGGTACCACTGCAGAATGTCAGTACTGCAATGCAGTCAACATTCTTAATGCCTCTGATAAAACCAAGACTGGGGGGATGATGCCTAGGTCCCAGGTTAACACATGACTTGATCCACAACTGATCCAACATCAACAGCACAATTCCGGTGCTCCAAGGTCAATGTGCAATTGATATACCACATTTTTGTGTTGAAGGAAGGGCAGGTGCTTTGCAGCGTCAACACCAAGGGGGAGGCAGATTAAGCAAACAAAATATGGGAATTGACTGATCTATAACACAATAAATACCCCTTTTTTATTATTGCACTAATGGCTTTAATTGGCTTACATGTGTCTTTCTAATAATTACTCCCCTCTTGGGGTTCGCTAATAACACTTATGTTAGGCCATGTGACTTTGGCAATTATGATGGGCTTAGACCACCTCGACAGTAGTGCAGAGGAGATATCACTTGCCTTAGAATGTGCCATTCGGAATCTGCATAAAACCGTATCTCCTACTTGATACATATTTGGCTGGTGGTTTATATTGTAGCATTGTGCAACCTTAATAGGAGCTTGTATTGAATTCTCATAGGCCTGTTTCCAAAAAAAAAAAATGCTGATTTTCTCTGATCTCATCCATATTTTGTGAGCTTAAATCCCAGTAACTTGCAAGAGGGCCATCAATTCTATGCCTAAAACAAATTATCCTGGTTGTTTTGGGTGCTGTCATGGACAGCTGTGTTAAAATGTCTTGATCAGCCATGGAAGATCTTCATACCAGAGTTTCTGCCAGTACCCTCAACATGGCTAAATTTTCCCTTTTGGAGCGAGTCAGCAGCCCTACAAAATCAATACGGAATCTTCCTTGGGACTTCTAACAGAATCAGCAGAATGAAGTCCAACCACAGTGTATTGGGCTGGTGTCGACTAATGCAGGCACTTTACCCACCTTAAACTCCAACATAACCCGTGAGGGGTGTTTGCCTGCCACTGCAGTTATTTTTGCATGTACCAGCTACAAGAATTGCACTGGGACCATACAGCCTCTGGGCAATCCCCTTTTCCTGATGGCTCTTCTTTGTGTGAACAGTTTCTCCTAAGATGGCCAACCTGATTACAGGTCCAACATTTTGGAGGTTCTCTAGCCAAGGATTGTCACTGAGAATATACAGCTTGGGAATTTAGCCTACCACTGTTATGAGAATTCACATCACCCCCAATCCTTTGCTGCTCACGGGCAACTGCTAAATCTTCCTCAATGTGAGCAAAACCTAATAGATTTCCTTTAAGGAATGTAGCCTTTCTAAAAGTGCAGCCTGCCTAAAATGCCCAGATGAAAATTCACTACAGTTCTATCAATTAATTTCTGTTCACTTGCGTTACACTGTAAGAACCCTGGCATCTTAAATACCTCATCTGTGTAGGTGCACAAGAAATGGGCTTCCTGAAAATTAAAAACAAATCACAAATCAACTTTTGCTGAATGAAGTAAGGAAAATAAGTAGCCAAAAGTCAGGCTCTGCACTGTGCCCAAATGCTCCCATTATAGATACAGTTTCCCAGAAACATGAGCAAGCTGTCTGTAACCAAGGGCAATACTCAAACAAAAAACACATAGTCTGGTACAAACGCAGAATATAAATCTCCTGCTGCAAACAAACAAAAAAACTGCAAGATTTCCACTGGCTTTTCTGACATCAAAGTGGGAATACAGGGGAGCAGATCATCTGATGCGTGAGACTGGCCGTCTGAAGAGCCCCCATGAGAGCAGGTCTTTGCAGGCTGGGAAGGGCGGAATCAAGAGTACTAGTAACCACTACATCAGTCCTCAGAATTGTCTGTGCCATTTCACTGTTGCACAACACCTCCAGTGAGCTGGCCTTGACTCTCCCTCAGCACTCATACAGGGCCAGTAACCTGCAACCCTCACTCCTGGCACTGCTGCCTAAGCTCCTGTACCAACAAATAATAGACATGAGATACAGTGCCATGCTAAATAATACCAACCCACAAGAGCCAGTGACAAAACCCAACTGTTCAACTGTCTGATGGCAATTAGTTTACATAGAGTGACTGAATATGAACCATACTCTGCTACCAGAAAATGAACCCTCAGTCCTGCCACACGTGTATATACAGACTCATATATGATAGGAATTCGAGGGCTCATACGGATAAAAATTCCATCATATATTTGGGCATTTGACTCCCAACTCTGTCGGGTGGAGGATAATTCCCACAAGAACTAAGCCAGGTATGCAACAATAAACATGCATATATATATATATATATATATATATATAAAACTAAACAACAAGCAATTACAGAAAACAAGAGCAAACTAGCAGTAGTTCGTCTAAACACCGAGATGCCTCATTTAACAGCAGATCAAGAGGTTGCAGTTATATAAATAGAACAGTCAACTGAAATTAGAGATGATAATCTTGATGACAGAAGAAGTTAATTTACCCTGGACTCCATACATGTTGGGGGTAGGCAGTTTCCTCTTCCTGCGACCTCCACCTCCCAGTCAGGAAACCCAAAACACTGCAATACATGGTGGACAGATGGACCTGTATACAAGACAAGACAACACAAGAAAAAAACTAAAGCCTCCCAAAAAACAAAGTAGGTCTCACGCACACCAAGGACTGTCTGTCGGCCACTAAAGGATCCAGTTTGGGAGGGAGGGGGGGGGGAGAGAGAGAGAGAGAGAAGTTGCCTTCCCCAACGAGGCCCATGATAGAGTCCTTTGCACGGTGATAATACAATATGACCAAACCACATCTCACACACCCCCCAAACTTTACCCCATCCTAGGTAGTGACAAATCACCAGCCAATGCCTAGTTAAGTATTCTAAGTAAAGGGATATCGATCTGCAAAACTGCATTATTCCAAGAGCCAATATATACCCTATGATCGGCTCTCGATACATGTCATATTTCCACCGTTAGTCTTGTTCCTTGGCATTTCTGAGTGTGTACTTTCATTATTTCGTGTGCTGTATTCTCGAAGGTTTGGGTTCTAGTTACTACACAGAGATTATAAAAAATTCCATTGTCTGCCCATTAAGGTTCAGTCCCAAAGATTCAGTAATAAGGGTATTTCCATAATTTATTAGTTATGCAAATTGTTTATAGTGTATAATAAAAGGGATATCCTGTATTAGTGAGGTATACACACATCCAATTAATGATTGTAGTGTGTTATGTACCAGGTAATAGTGATATCAGTTTACAATAGCTGTCAGATAATGTAACTGGTGGATTCTTCAGGGAACCTCCAATGTCATTGCAACAGACATATGTGCTTGCTGTAATCGGTGACCACAGCCGTTACAGTAATTTTCTGATTACTTGCTGGGTGTTCGGGTTGTTTGATAAATAAGCGGACTGTGTGTGCCCTCCAGCATGATGACATATTATTCACCGTATACCGCATTGTTGTTGAGACAGGCATCCCACAGATTCACCAGGTCTGTTTATACCACATCTCTAAAGGTCCTGTGGTTATCAGTGAAACCATGATGTGATTGCTTCCTGTACATCCCCATCTGTAGTGAAGCTCTGACATTTGCCTTTTTCATTGGCCGAAACACATGGTGGTCACAGGGGAAGAAATCTGGACTGTAGGTGGGATGTGGAAGAACTTCCATTGAAACTGTTGCACCTTCTCATGACTGGTTCTTGCAGATTTGGGTCTGGCGTTGTTGTGGAAGAGAATGATGACACGCATTACCATGCCAGGTCTCTTAGCTTTTATGTGCTCCTCAAGCACTCTCAGGGTTTCACTGTGGCAGTCGGCATTGACAGTGATGCCCTTGGGTAACCGGTCTATCAGCAGAGGTCCACCATGATGAATGAACAGTGTTGGCATTGACATCACCTTACCAGTGCTGGGTGGTGGATGTGATGAAAGTTACTATTGCTGATTTGTGCGTTTAGTCTCTGGATCATAGTACAAACACCAGGACTTGTCCTCTTTGACAATACAATCCAAAAACTTATATCCCTCTCTTTCATACTGCAGCAGATGTTCCACGCAGATATCCATGTGAGTTTGTTCATCGTTTGAACACTTAGGCACCCATAATGCAGAAACCTACACCAAAATGTGCATGGTGATTGTAATGCACATGTTCCATGCTGATGCCAGGGTGTTCACCGATATGATCAAGCATTGCACGATCACACTGCACCGTTCGATGCGCTTTGGTATGTGTATCCGGGTCTGTAATATGGGGTGGATGACGAGAGTGTGCCGAATCCTCAGTGCTGCTCCTATCATCTTTGAACCTCTTGCACCAGTCAAACACTACTGTACACTGCAGTAATTTCCATACACATGCTTCATTCGAAAATGAATGTCCTTTGGTCTTGCAAACTGCACGCACAGAAACAGGATGACACAGCATTGTGTGTGCCTTGACAAATCTGTGGCTCTTCTGCACTGAGCAACACATCTTTGTGCAGAGTTCACACAGGACAGCCTGCTTAGGACATGTGCCCACTATGGTTGGTAGTGACCACTGTTAAACAGCACGAGAGTGATCAATGTAACATAACATAACACATTACCCAATAGTGCAAGTTGTCTGCTTATTTATCAAACAACTCTTCCCTATACTTTTGTCTGTCATGAATATAATGGATGGACTTCAAGCCAGACTTTCCTGCTGATTAGTGAATTCAGAACAGCTGGATATCTTACATAGCAGTGGGAATGCATCATTTGCCCTTGGCCATTTCAGAGACATTGTAAGTGTTCATACCTATAAAATATCTGGTAAAAATTCACAATCGGCCAGATTTTCTTGATGTCCATATGTAAGGAAAACGAAAGCACAGGGAGTGTGACTGGTCGCTACTTCTATTAGTAGTTTCTTGATATGGTGACTTGTCAAACATCCAGTACCTTACAGTTTTATTTTCTGGCTGTAACATCTGACCACAACTTGACATTCTGTCTGGCAGAACAGATTTTTCAAATTTCTTTGTTTATATGTTTGAACATCTACTTCCCATTTAATAGCAAAGCAATACTTGAAAGCCTTGTGCATTTTGTTTGTAATGTGTTTTCCATTTATTCAGGTTGCCGCTCAGCAGCAGTATGTACCAGTGTCAATGGTGGAGCAGAGTGGTCGGCAGATGTTGCTTACCGTAAGTCTCTTTTCCCATTCAACAGTGTCAGATAGTTGATTATATTATTTTGTCAGAAATAAAGTAAACTGAAATTACTGCATATTTTAGAATTTTCTCTATTTGTTGATTTAGCCTTAAAACTTGGTATATGTTATAGACAGAACATGAAATTTTAAGCAGATTGAACATGGTTGATGTGAAACACACTGAAATGTGGTTGAGATGTCCCTGACACCCAAGAAGGTCAGGAATTAGAATATTCCCTTATGGTAACGTATGCTGCCCATTAATACATTTCCTACCTTGACCGGTTTTCAACCTAAAGAGCATAAAAATTTGATGATGTGAAGAGTTTTTCACTAATTTAATGTTTTTGCATCAACACCTGAAACATATCCCCATTATTTCAATTTGTTACCTGCACACAGTGACAAAATAGCTCAGTTGTTAAATTAGAAGATTAATCTCCAAGATTGTTTCGCCAGGGGTTCAGAAGTATGGATAAGGAACTCGGTGTTAATCTGTGGATGTGTGTGGCAGCAAGTGATGTCACAATCTGACACTGCTGCTGTGTTTCCACACATGCATTTCACACAGCATGATGCAGTGTCACAGTCTATATAATTTACGTGAATCAACAAAAGTTTAATGGAGGACATTATGACTAACTCGTTAACTTAATTTGAATAATTTGAACTAGTCCTGGTGCAAAATTGATATAGTTTTTGTGTTCACTCAGAATATATATGTATGTGCACATTTTTCTTCCTGCTTAGCCATTATTTAATGAAGACAGGATTAGTATGGCTGTTTATCAGAATACTGGCTTAAGACAAGCCGCTCACAAATCAAGAAAGCTGGGTAGTATAAATGTGGTGGGTTGTATTTAAAATTTTCCTTATGAGCTTTGGCTGTCCATGTGAACTTAAATTAGAAAATACATTTCTCAGTCTGTGTGAATAGCTGATGCTGAAGAAAGGCAAAAACAGCAAAATATAAGGTAGAATAAGTGTTCTTGGAATAGTTCTGGAAAGAACAGGGTCTTCATCTGCCTGTTGTTGTTGATGTTGCAAAAATATTTGTGTTCAAGAATGTGGCAGAATCAGTAATGAAGTTTGGGCTTTAAATGTGGCTAGATGGTAAAAATTAATCATGTAATTCGTAATTTATGTGTAGAGTAATGTTCTAGTGAAGTGAAGGGAATATCAATTTTATTGTAGAATTATGAAATAATACCACTTCCAGGCTGGCTCTTTTAAAATGTTTTCCCACTTAGTAAGCCAGACTTGTTGAATTTTTCCCTGAGATATCTTGAGAGGAGTTTACTTTATAGTGGTGCAGTGATACTGTTTGCATTCTATAACTTATACTTGTGGATGTTATGGTAACTTGTGAACAGCTGTTGCTGAACATGTGAAAGCATAATGATAAATTGTGACTGTGTTTACAAAGTTTGTAAAGATTGCTGTCTGTCACAGTAGCAAATGTGCAGGTACAATATTATGACTGTATGTGCTTATCTAAGAAATGTATGCATATCTCGTGTTATAAAAAATGTTACAGTTTGTTATAACTGTGGCATGTATCGTTTAATTTGCGATGATTTCATGAATTGGTGTGTATTCTGATGGGTGAATGTGAGGGGAGCACTGATGAAGTTCTTTCTAGCATATTACCTTGTAACATTGTTGTGCATTGCCTTGACATTCTGTGTTAATGTATCTTGTTCTCTTAACTGGCTTCTGTTGTATGCTAACTGCTACCACATCATCCATACAGTGACCGTATCACTTCCATTATGAATTTGTCATGCTAATCTTTTATTTTTTTAGTTACTCAGTAAAAAAAGAAAATTGTTCCCTTTGAATGGTTCATTATAATGTTTAAAAGAGTCCACTACCAGATTTTGTCCTGAGCCATATGAATCCATTTGATATCTGTGCACATTATTCATAATGATCTGTCCTCGCATTTTTGTGCCTCATTCCTTCATATAACCCAGTTGGCTTGAACTTTATTGAGTTTTGCTATTCAGTTTGTAATTAGTGGTGCTTTTTACCATAGAATGCAGTGCAGACATCATGGCCAGGCAACAGACAGATGGTTGTGCCATCCTGGCAGCAGATTCCACCACAACATGCAGCCATCCAACAGCCACTGCTGTCAGATGCAGGGGACTGGGGACGACCCCTTATTGTTGACTCCAGTACTATACTGCAGGTATTTCTTTTTTACTTGGGTGGAATTACTGTGTAGATGAGCGTCTGTCTTGAAGATGAAAGCAGTGCATTTGTCTGATATGTTGGTATCATTTCTTACACTCTGTGTTGTCATAATCCAGAAGATCGTGTACTAGGAGTCTGTCTGCTTTGGAAATCTGAGATTAAAAAAAATAGATTTGTTCTGTATAATTTGATCATAACATATGAGTTCCAGATGTCCAGTTTTAAAGTATTAGTATGAAACACCACCTCATGCAGAGGATTCCATGTTCAGTCCATTGATGGAAAGCCTTTGATTGGGTGTTTGGGTCATTTGTCATTGGAAACTGCTGCCACCTCAGAATGTTTCTCAGTCCACTTAGCACCCAAGTCTTCATACCTTGCTGTTATTCTGTCTCACCAGTGAGTGTAAGCTGCCCATAGTTGTGGAAATGGGTTCCTTTAGCATGCTGAGACCCAGTGTCATTGACCACTGCAGCAGAATTAATTAGATTAATTTTTTGTGCCTAATATGTTGCATTGAACATTGTTTCAGGAGCACCGACCTGTTTTTCCTGTAGATGTTGCCACTGAGGTGTATGATCCTTCACTAGTAGATCATCATTCTAATCACCATTCATCAACTGCTGTGGTAAATGCAAGTGGGTCGTGGACTAATAAGCGAGGTGTATCAAAGACCTCTCACCAGCATAATCTAGTATGTCCTCCCCAACAGCAGCAACAGCAACAGCCTCAGCTCCAGCATGTCTCTCAACCAACCCATCACCACCATCACCACCACCACCACCACCTTACTGTCCCTAACCACCGCTCTCAGCAGGATGCTAAGAAGGAGCCTACACAGCTCAGCCCAGTCAAGAAGAGGGTGAAGGAAGGCACTCCACCATCAGGTATGTGTGCATGGTGGTGTAAAACCAGGCCACTTTGTGAATATTACTGTATAATATTCAAGTGCAAGACAAAGTTTTTTCCCTTAAATTGGTGCTTTACTCTTTGCTGCCAAACGACTTATAAAGTCGTCATAGTGAACCCTTCAATTTTCTGAATGACTTAAAAAGAAGTCCCAAACTGTGTGTTGAAATTTGGAGGAATTTTGTTCATTCCTATCTGATAAACTGCAGTGGCTTGCTAAGTTGCAGGACCCTTGAAGGTCAGGGTTTCTTTGTGGAGCCAGAATGGACACCCTCCCCCTCATAAACCCCTTCAAAATACCTGATTTATATGTCAACATGTAGCAACTGCGTATTTCTCTCAGTTGACTAATACAGTTCCAGACACTGGACACTTTATTGCTTGCACTGGAGTACACTGTGGGTTGAAATATCAACACTGACCTATGAAATGAACACTAATCGTTGACCAGAACAGTTTTCAGTGGCATACTTTACCCATATAGTTCAGACAAAACTAATGCTGAAAAATTGGAGATATCCACAAAAATCGACATTTACAGCTACAGGAGGCCCCACAGACCTGCCTCTCGTAATGCTGGGGGTACTCTTTAGGGGTTGTGGGGCAGTCACATGCAACACACAGCTATCAGTTTACTAAAAACATCTTGGGAACCCTCCAGTAGCTGGAATTTTGTACAGTAGCACATTGTACCTTTAGATCTGTTTTGCTTTCACTGTAGAAGAAGGTGATATTTTCATGGCATTAGGTTTCTGCAACTGTGCCCAGGCATAGGAGTCTCAATATTGCAGACCATTGTAGGTGTTGAGCAGAGGCTGGGAAAAAAATTCAACTTGAGGAGGAACCCATCAGTGAAATTCTAGTTGCTGACACCGACTCAGAATCAGATGCTGAGACTAGTGGTGGTGAAGACGATTTGAAGGAGGAAGAAGAAGAGGAACCAACAACAGCAGCAGCAGCAGCAACAACAACAACAACAACAAAAACAGCAAACCTCAGCCGAAGTTGAACCACAGGCTACAACAAGTGGCGGATTACCAACGTGGGGACCACCTCAAGGAAGGAACACAAATATTCGTCCTTTTGTTGGTCCAGCAAAAGGTGTGTAAAAGAGTGAGGCTCCACACATCAACAAAGACAGCTCACCACTGTCTGTGTTGATGTTTTTCACAGAAATTTTTCCTTTCCTGGTGGAACAGAGCAACATATACTACCAGCAACACTTAGATGGACAAGCCAGACCTAGCCGCTGACTACCTGACCTTACATTGCCAGATGTGATGACTTCATTGCCTTAGCTCTGCAGATGAGACATGAATTAAAAGACACACTACATGGCTACTGGTCAAGACTTCGGCATCTACACAATCTGTTTTATGGCAAGACCATGACACAAGACAGATTTTTACACATAATGTGTTTTCTGCATTTTGCAGGCAATTCACAGCTACCTGGCGAAGGCAAAGAATATGACTGACTGTGGAATCTAAGGACTGTCTTTGACAAACTGAACAGGGCTTATAATAAATTCTGTAACCTCTTGGAGTATTTGGCTGTGGACGTAATTGTAAATTCAAGGGCAGGGTTATCTCCAGGCAGTACATTCCAAAGAAAAGAAAACGTTTCAGCATCAAAATTTACAAACTCTGTGATGAATCAGGGTGCACATATGACATGTGAGTGTACTTCGGTAGAGACTCACTCCGCCACTGACGACATGCCTGTAACACACGCAGCTGTTAGACATTTGACTTGCAGAATTGAAGGCTTAGGACACAAAATATATGTGGACAATTTCTTTTCATCCCCAAGATTTTTGATAACTTGGACAGATGTAAAATAAATTCATGCAGGACAGTATGGCCCAACAGAAAAGACATTCCCCATTACTTTGGACCGAAACAACTGAAATTGGCATGGGGTGATGTAAGGATGAGGACCAGGGGAGGTTAGACCACATTAGTTTAGAAGGACAGACGAGAAGTTTACATGCTGACTAACATGGACTTACCACCAGCAGAAGGAAATTTTTGTGATGACAGCAAACCGCCCCGTGAAACCTCACGTCATGGACTGGTGCAGCCGGCACTTGGGTTACGTCGACAGTTCTGATGTTATGGCCAACAGCTATTCAGTGAGTCAATGTACTTTTAAATGGACCACAAAATTGTTTTTCCACCTTCTGGATCTAACAGTACTCAACAATTGGATACTGTTTTCTTCATGTGGGGCTAAATGTATCCACTGAGATGTCAGGCTCCTTCTGGTGAGGAATTTGGTTGAGGAAGCTGGGAAGAGCCAAGATTGCCCCACCCCCAGATTGGTGGGAAGACCAAGTGCAGATACAACAAATGTTGTATGACTCAAGAGCTGCCATAACCAGCACTGGCCAGTGAGATCATCCACCCAATTCCACTGCCGTCCCTCATGGCCAGAGAAAGGGCACAGTATATAATTGCACCAGATGTGGTGTGGACCTGTGCATGGTGCCTTGTTTCGCAGAATATCACACCAGAGTAAATTTTTTAATCACCCCGCACTGTAAATACTGTGTGTTGTGATCAAATAGTGATCCAAAGTGCCACAGACCTTCTGCAGCAACCAGAATTATGTGAGCAATGGACTATTTACATCACATTTTATGTAATACATGCAATTCACAGGCCTAAATTTATTATAAAAATATGTGAACATTTTTTTCCTGAATTAACCAATTCATAAACAGAGTGCAAAATTTTATTTCCTTAAATTTGAGGGAAGAGACTGTGAGAAATGCCTTTTTTTTTTCTTTTCTTTTTTTTAAAGTAAGCATTAAAATTTTAAATCCCCTTTTAAAAATCTTGGCAGGCTGCTGTTGTGCAGAGGGATTTAATTTGGCATTAAAGGGTTAAATATGTGAGGACATCGTAAATTCATGTGAAGTGTCAAACCATACTACGCCATACCAGAGTGTGTCGAAACAGACCATTCCCATCCAAACCAAGGTGTCCATTGCCAGTTTGACATGTGTAGACAAATGAGAGGACAGAGGATGCTTGGTGGTATTAATTATGAAATTTGATTCATTTGTTATTCCTTTGCAATATCAGTCCATATAGACAAGGGCTGCAAGTGTGACCAGCATTCCGAATGGAAATGGACAAAGTTATGATGGCAAATTTAAACTAATAGTGATAAAATATGCTGAGAAAACAAATAATGCAACAAGAAAGTTAGTTGGTATGGAAGCAAACATATGATAGTGTAGGCAACAGAAACAGAGGCTGAAAAATGCGAACTGAACTCAGAAATCTTTCTGTGGCCCCAAGCATGGACCTTTCCAATATATTTGAAAAGGAAATTGTTTAATTTGTGCACTTGAATAGACTGTAGTGCTGATTACATGCGAGACAATAAAATATAAAGGACAGGGTAGCAGCACATCACACTATATCATGCAGCAGCATTTCAAGGTCAGCGTGCATTAGTATGTGGCTGTTGTGGATGAACAGGTTCTCTCTTAACAGGAGAACTTCACTTTACCAGAAATTGCCAGCATATTTCAAGGAGAAGCTTGTTGCTTTTTGGCAACATGTGATGTGGACTTTGAAAAACAACAGTTATGTCCTGAGCTAATTAGAAAGTGCCAATGAATGCCAGTGTGTTGTGATTTGCCATCCAGTTGTACTGTTGATGACATTGGGGTGAAGTCTGTAGTGATTAAAACGTCAGGGTTGTGAAAAGAAGTGTGTAACTCTTATGTTGGCAGTACTTGCAGATGGCAGATAGTTGCTACCATACTTGATTCTAAATCTCCAAGCAGTGCCTAAGGAGCACCTGCCAAGAGGAATCATTGCCAGGTAGCAACCAAAAGGTTGGATGACCAGTGAACTCGTGATGGATTGGTTGCTAGTGAAATAGTACAGAAGGTCAGGGGAGTTTTCCAGAGAAAATGGGGAATGCTGGTTTTGGATGCATTTATGGGACATTTAACACCAGATATGAAAGCCACAAGAGGCTCGTGACAGGGGACCATGCTTTGACCCCAGCTGGAAGACTCAAGAAACCCATTGTGACTCTTCTGTGTTAGTGGATCATAACAACATGGCAGCACAGCTGCCTAGAAGTCATTGTGAAAGGTTTTAAAAATGCTATATATCCAGTGCAGTGAAGAGGATGGGATTGTGAGCAATGTGTTTGAGGAAGGTGAGGGCACTGGCTATGCAGATGGAGGGAGGAACACTGATTGGTAAAGGGAGATAAAATCTGATGTACTTGTTTTGTTAAATGTGTGAGATTAATAGTAATATATTTTTTCATAGCAGATGTTTTATTTGGGGGGGCATCGTAGATTGGGGTCATCTTGTATTCGCTTATAATTTATAAATGCTGTGATATTTACATGTTCTTATATATTGGTAGTGCTTGTTTGTATAAGTTGGCATTAATATCAGTTTTGAAACATGCCTTTGTATTCGTGATGTGCTTCAATTTGACTCAGTGTCACTGATGTGATCTCAATTTTCCCAACAATTCCTTCATTGTTTCATTTTTCAGATTCAGTCAGTGGGTACAACACAGTCAGCAGCAGTAGGCGACGGCATTCACCTGTTGCAAGCAGCAGTACTCATTGGCAGCAGCATCACCAGGGCCAGAGTTCAGTGGTCCAGCAAACAGGGAAGCATCACAGTCACACCATTCAGCAGCACGTGGAACCGCACTTACACCAGAGCGTCGAGCAGGCATCACAGGTAAGGGTTGAGTTGTGTTTGTTGTATTAGATTGTTAATTCTGTCTATTAGACTGTTGGTCTTTTTTTTTTAGCATTTTATCTTCAGGATCCACAGACTAGTAATAATGAGAAAAAAATTGTCTGAATATTTCAGTAGAGGTACATTTTTAATTTTAATCTTCATGTTTGTTAGGAAGGTTGGGTGAGAAGTGTAGGCATCTATCACGTAGCACTCTTAGTTGGTTCCACAGAGAGGTGGGGAGCCTAACTGATTCCATATATTGAAGGGAACTATTCTCGTAAGAAATAATGTATATAGATATAATTTGTATTCTTGACTTATGCTTCAATACATTTAATTTCCAGTGCCAGGTATATTTCAATTCTGAAATCAGATTTACAATTACAGGGACACAGACTACTATTTAATTTTGAAGTCCATAAACTAGTTGCTGTTTTTCCACATTCTTTAATTTAGTCTTCATTTTGCAAAATAGATCATACTATTGATTTCACTAGCCCCAGTGCATATGCATAAATCATACTGTTGATCCTGCTCAGTCCATTGTTTATGCAAACATTGGGCTGGTGTTGTGCTTCAGTGTATCTAACAACATTCAGCTTTACTGCTAAAGACAATCTTTTCCAAGGTGTCTTTACAGAAGTTTTTTTTATGTGTGTTCTCATTCTTTTGTCCCATGAATGATTATGGCCAAGATAATATACAAAAAACAACCACAGTACACTTAACCCACAAGGCAAGAGGCAATGTATACCACACCTTTCCACGTAAACCACAAAAATAAATTATGGTTGTTCTCTTCTGTGATCCATCACATTTTCTTCCTTGAGTAGGGTCATGCCCCAGTTCAACTCAACAAGCTGCTAAATCAGCTGCTAATGCAAACTGGTTGCATTCGCCTGTCAGTTAATGCATGGTGGTGGCGGTAATCGTAAACACCAAGTACTCAGAAAGTTGTTCAAGTATATAACTTCTGTGTGGGGGTTGGGGGAGAGGGGAAAAAAAAAGACAGTTTGCAAAAGTGCTATAGCCATACAGCACTGAGGCAAACAATGGCCTGGGATGCCTGTAGGGCCATTACTACTCTTGAATGTTCAGAACATGCAGAGTGGACACTTGTTCACCATGTAGTTTTGAAATTATGTTTTGGATCTTTGATGTCTGTGTCACACCTGTAAGGCAGTAGAGAGCACATGAGCAGGCTACGAAAGTCAGCATGTTACAACAGTGACATAAGACATGTTTACAAAATTGAAACAGTACTTCTGTATCAGTACAGAGGTTACGTGTCACAATGCAATGCAATGCATGTTGTGACTGCAGCTGTTTTAAGCTCCATTTTCAAGAATCCAAAGTTTTTCTGCACAGAAATTATATACCTGTATTGTGTCGCAGGGGTCCAAACCTTCAGTACTCTGGGTTAGTCCTAGAACAGCATACCCCACAACCCTATGGGACGGGAATCAGGTACTTGAACTTGGAGTCCAGGGACCTGATCCGGTAGTGTGCCACCATGTCTCGTATGGGTATAAAGAATATTGTAGGAACTGTGAGAGATCAGTCCCTAAAATTACCTTTCTTATTAATCTCAGGGCATAAGGGTTCAGCGAGAGAAGAGAAAGCAACCAAATATGAATCAATTCCAAACAATAATATATTACAAAAAATAATTACAGTGGTTAGAGGAGTAGGAGCGAAGTGCCTGCAGCTGTAAACTATCAGTTTCCTAGGCCAAAATCTCATTTCTGACCATAATAACTGTAACCTTGGTCAACTCAAAGGTTAGCCATCCTACCTTATTGGTACAAGACAAAGGTGCAAATTATCAGTACAGTGATGGGCCTCGTGGCTGTGAGGTCACTTCCGATTATGCACTTAGCAGTATCTCTGCAAATGCTACCTGTGTCTTCTCCTCCTGTGCGCCTGACCCGCTAGACATCTGAACGTCCGTCAGACCGTCTTTTGAACTGAACATCTTTCAAGAATAAACCCTAACTTTTTGTATGGTAATTTTTTTTTTATTTTTCTACCACACTTGTCACTTCAGTTTGTAGTTTCCAAATGAAATAGTATCTGTCCTTGATGACAGTGCACCATACTCTTTATTGGACCTTGGTCTAGGTTTGTGGCCTTTCTACATCTGGTAGTCTACAGGAAACTTACATTTCTGTTGTATCAGAACAAATAATGTCCACTTTGCAACACAGTGTCGAAATCCATAACATGTGTAATCTTGCATGATGTCTTCAATATAAACTTAATTTTCCAAAAGGAAATTTCAAAATCTTATACCAGCAGTTATTAAATTTCACTTCATTACAACCCATACATTTTGTATTCGCTTCACCTTGTGTTGTGTGTGCAAGTTTTTATCCTGTAGAGCCATTAATTACTGAACTCATTATCAGCATGGCTACTACAGCTTATAAAAAAACTGTTGTTGTTCTAGCAAGATGTTACCACAGTCTTTTTTTTTTAACATTAGTTGTTGGACACACAAAACATCAAAATCTGTGGAGATATACCCATAAGTTACAGGGAAAATAACACACCAGAGCAGCATGTTGTTCATTCCCTAACTTCTTGCGGTTTTTTCATTTGAGTGCTAATAGAGAATTGAATGCTTCACTGTATTAAGTTTAAAGTTTTTCCATTGAAAAATGGCCACATCACGAATGGGCGTAAAAACCAAGCCACCTTCAATGTCTGAAAAGCTGAACATATCAGAGTGAACTGTGTTACGAAATGTTTCTCATGCCACTGTTATTGAAGAAGTAGGCATTCCTCTGCGAAAGGTTACTTAACAAGATTCTTGGGCAGTAAGCAGATATAGGTGGGAATGTGTTAAGACTGCTGCAAAGTACGCAATTGAGCATACGTATATAATAGGTTTTTAAGAAATACAAGAAAGAACATTCCATTGCTGCCCTTTTAAGAGGTTTGCCCACTTCAAATGTTTTTTGGGCTTTTTTAAAATTGTAAGAGAGCTTCACTGGAAGAAGTTGTACATAGATACAAGGTGGAACCATGGTAAGATGGAGAGTTTTTTTTTTATCACTGGATTTAACGCTTCAGAATGGGCATAGCATCATTGGTCACTTTGCACCTGTTATGTTGTCTGCTCTGCAGTGAGCTTTAAAAATCCTTTCTGTATTACAAACAGATATGTAGAATGGTAAATGTCTGCAGTAGGGGGAAATGCTGTAAGTGTTTTGCTTACAGTTGCTTGTTCCTTGTGTGCAGTTACTAATTTCAGTTAGGACTGTTTGTTCCTTGTGCTGATATTTCTACTTAGTAGTTCATGGTATGAATGTTGTGTCTTGTGAAGTGCACTGATAGTATTTCTTCAAAAACTGCTATCTTGTTGAAACATGGAGAATGTATAGGCTATTTCTCCCATTTTTTCAAGCAGTCTCAACAAGTGGTGCCTGGACGGCAGCAGACCATTACTATACATGATACTCCGTCACCAGCTGTGTCTGTCATAACTATATCAGATAGTGAAGATGAGGCTCCAGGAAAATGGTAAGAAATGTTATTAGCTCTTGTCCCTACAGACACACCTGTACAGTAACTTTTTGTTAGTGATTTGAACACCGTTACACAACTGAGGGTTTCAAATTTGTTTAAGGGAAAGTAATTTGCTTCATATTATCTTGTGGATCATACAAAACCACAGACTTACCCCTCTCATGCTGTACTTCATGAATATGGGTGTAATTAACTTGTGAAGTAGGAAAGTTAAGTTGATAAAAGGCTGTTTCATTCTACTCTTTGGAGTGAATAATTTGCATGGCCTTGGTTTCAGTTTGTTGCAGTTTTTTTTTAAAGCTGTTTGCCAGGAGTTATGTTCATTTCTGTTCCTTTAATTAATTGTTTTGTGATTGCAGTGTTTGCATTCTCAGATGAATTTGCAGTTTATTAACTTATGAAAATTTGATTTTGCTGTTGATGTGAATTTTGCATACATGGTATGATAGTTAAAGCTTTTGTTTTGCAATTAATTTGCTTAACTTTACAGCCATTCTGATGTGCTTTGACCACACAGCTGTCTGCTCTTGCAAGTAGAACAAAGCTTCTGACTTCTGCTTATTTCTATATCAAGTATGGCCATCACAGATACTTCACAAGGGTAACACATGATTACATTTTTCAGTTTCTGTTAAAAGCAAAGTTTCCATGGTACACAAGAAGTACCTTGTTTTGAATGTTAGTCCCTTGAAGACTTATTTAAATGGCACCCTGCCAACCCTTGCAGTTACATATAAAGAACATGTTCCTACTGTTATAGTATTGTATTTTTGTGTCTTCTGTGGTGTAGGTCCATAAATGAAATTCATTCCTTGGCCAAAGAAAGATGAAGTAGAATGAAAGACTGCTATCTGTTGAGGATAAGACAAAATACTAGCTAGTGTCCCAGGGACATATGAACAGAGCAGTCAGTCATGTTTCAGTGACATTATTGGTCAGCAGTTGGTTAATGCAGACATGCCTTGTGTGAGGTGTGGAACACATAGAACTCCAATGTCATGCCTCCTGTGTGCCATCATTTTTATATCCAGTTACTTCATGTATGAGATATTGCATCACAGATTTTTTTTTTCTGAAATCTAGGTAACTTTTTTGCTGTAGTTACCTTGCAAGTAATGTTGAGCCTGTTTTGCTATATAATTGAAACATGTGCTGTGAATACAAATTTATCTGAGAATGAAACATTGGAATTGGTTTGTGAAGAAAGTGTGCTGTTCCTGCCAGTTAGGCCACCTGGACACTGACTGTGCTAGCATCATACAAAATCATCATGTGCATATTGAATGTGTCTGGATTCATATAGCTGCATGAATCTTCCATTTCAAAAAAATGTTCATTATTTGATGTGAGTGTGTTTGAATATGTTACGGATACTTTAAAATATACAGTATATTGACATGTTTTATAGAGTGGGCAAGCGCATTATATGTACTAGATCGCAGGATGGGCAACCAAGGCATCATGATTTGATTCTTGGCGGGGTCATGTGATTTTTTTATCTCTAAATAATCCAGACTGGCTCTTGGCCCTATGCATATTCTTATTCATTGGGAAGTAGGCTTTCACCACAAGTAAAGTGGCCAGGACAGATAGTTGACCACACACCAGTGTTTGGTTTGAAAAGTTAGAATGCATGAAGGTATACTTCCATTTCCTCATATACCTTCAAGTGTGGTGCTTCATTTAGCATAGGGACAGCTTTACTTTTACCTTTGAACTTGTTCTTTAGTAGTTTCAGATTAACATTTCTATTGACACTGAGCTCTGACAGCAGTGAATATTAAGATACAGTGTTCTGTAATGGGACATCGTGTACTGTGGTAGGTAGATGAGAATGTTGAGGGGGAAGCTGATTTCTCTGTCTGCAGGTTAGATGTGAGCCAAAGAGGGAGGGTGGCATGTTATGTAGAAAGAGAGAGAAATAGAAAGGTTGTGGAAAATATGCCAGTTTCCATAAATTTGCAAAACCTTCTGTCTTATTTATTGTGACTAGTCACTTGGCTCCACTTGATCAGAGAGAGTGCTGAAGGCCACTGTTAGATACTGTGTTGTAGATATGCTGTTGTAATGTGTTACTGTTATGTGGGTTGTTCTGAAAGTAATGTACAAATGAGTGTGGCACATGAGAATGAAAGGCACATAAAAACTTTGTACCAGAATGTGTGGAAGGGATGAGAATGCACGTTGTTAACAGCCAGAAGAGCATGGACATGGCTGTGCATGTCTGAGCATCAGTGTAATTATACTGAACAGCCAGATGTCAAGGCTCGGTGATGCAAGTGTGAGAATTGGTGTCAATTGCTGCAAGATTGGGAAGATGGACCAATGTGGAATTGTGAAATATGGTTTGGTTCCTCTACAGACAAGGCTGAACACTTTCCAACATTCACAGAGAGCTGTGTTTGGGATTGTGATGACCAGAACACAAGTTTCCATGTGCTGCAGAGCATTCAAAAATGGCAGAATCATTCGGACTAATGAACTGCAAAGGGGAATGCCAAGAGCATTAACATCCAGTGACAGCATGTAATGTGGAAAGCATTGTGCTTGAGACGGATGTGTGAAAATACATCAGATTGCAGCACGGCTCAACATTTTGCCAACAAGAATGCATGAAATTGTTCATGACACTTCTGGTTATAGGAAGGTGGCCAAATGTTGTGTTCCAGGCAAATAGTGTGAATACCACAAACAGATTATGGGTTTGTGCTTAGAGCATCTTTGTATGAACCGATAAGTGGGGTATTCCTGAACCACACTGTTACTGGTTATGAAGCCTGGGTGCAGCATTTCATATGTACAAAGATGTACTCCACGATAGAAAATACATGGACTCCCTTCCAACAAAGAAGCTCAAAACAGTCGACTGTGTGTACAAAATGATGGCCACAGTTCTACCGGATGCCAGCGGTGTCCAGCTGTTTGTGGACTTCTTTCTCATAAGTGAGACAGCCACAGAAGAACATTACTGCAAGGTGCTGGACAAACAGAAAGAAGCTGTTCAGACAAAGAGGCTGGGATGGTGAAACTTTTGTTAGTGATGATGTGACATCCTACACAGCCTGGATGACCAGCCAGTATTTAAACAGTATAGGTGGGAAGTGCATTCATCGTACAGATCAGACCTGCCATTTTTTAACTTTGTCTTCTTGTACCTCTTGAGAGGTCTATGGCAGGACAGCAGTTCAAGAGTGATAAGCTTGCGGCAGTGGTGCTCAGTAGACTCAGGTACTTGACACGGATTTCTTTGTGAAGGGCTCTGATGCACTGGTTTCCAGTTGGGACATATGCTTCAGTGGAGGCAATAATTATGTGGCAAAATTGTGTTTGTGTGTGTGCGTGCGCGTGCGCGTGTGCGCGTGCGCACGCACCCTTACAGTGTTACAGTGGCAGTTTTTACAGTACATTGAGAACATCCCTTATGTGTCCCTTAGAGCTTTCTCATTTACAGTCTGTTCAGAAACCGGGGAGTTGGTCTCTTAAATATTGGTTCATTTGACCCCCCTGATGGGGCTGTCAGCTAAGGATTTTTTTAATTGCTTCTGTTAATTGGAAAGAAAAAACTGTTATGCATTTTTGGGGTTATCTTCCATGAACTAATGCACATTTGTTACAGTGCACATGAATGATGCTGGTACATGCAGTATGTGTGCTCCCTTAGTTTTTGTTTATTCTGACTCCCTGTTCCCCCCTCATAGCTGTAAGGATAGGAACTGCAGTGCGTGTTACACCTCAGGCTTGGGTCTTGCCTGCCACATCAGCTCCAACTGCTCTTCCGTGTTGACAGTTGCCTCGCAAGATGAAGCGTATCACAGGTACAGAAATGCGCCCACACAACCTTTGTTCTGCTTTTGGGTGCTTTATGTTGAATTTTTAAGTTTTGGTTGGAGTTGAGAGGTGATAAGCTAATCACACCAGATGAGCATGGCCTGGGTCACTTCCTGTTACCATTCTATGCTAAAGTAACATAAATTTATATAGTAGGAAATGGTGCAGAAATATTTGACTATGTGACATAGCTGAATAATTGTCACAGTTTTTACAAGGTTACATACTCATTCTGAATGAGGGCATCACGATGTGCTTAGAAATCAAATATTATAACATAAGTGTACGTCAGCACAATCTAATTATTTATTTATAGTGTAGTTATATAATGGCTACATGTTTCGACTAA
>Ga0123355_10002571_pt1 | contig 25725 bp, 21 predicted proteins | sample TergutEmb28metaG_3_FD_89872 | JGI IMG/M metagenome (GOLD analysis project Ga0123355, IMG submission 89872) | Embiratermes neotenicus P1 segment gut microbial communities from Petit-Saut dam, French Guiana - Emb289 P1 | ecosystem: Host-associated > Arthropoda: Insects > Digestive system > Gut ...
ATCTTCGGCGGCAGACCTCACTTGTGGATTCATATGTATGGGGTAGATTACCTTGATATCATCAAATTGCTCAACCACACGCCTTATTGCTCGAAACATATTGCGCATAGGTTCGCCTAGATTTTCTCTGCGGTGAGCGGTGAGCATAATTAATCGACATTTATCTGCCCAATCGAGAAGCTCATGGCGGTAGTCGCTGCGTATGGTCGTTTTAAGCGCATCTATTGCGGTATTGCCTGTAACGTAGATGCCACTCGCTGGTTTGCCTTCTTTAAGCAGAGCTTCTTTAGCAAGCTCCGTCGGGGCGAAATCATATTTTGATACAATGCTGACTACTTGCCGGTTAAATTCTTCCGGAAACGGAGATTGTAGATTATATGTTCGTAATCCGGCTTCTACATGCCCCACAGGGATATTAAGATAAAATGCTGCAAGGGCTGATGCAAATGTAGTAGTTGTGTCGCCGTGAACTAGAACAACATCAGGCTTTTCTGATTCTAGCACAGACTTTATTTTCTCAAGGACTCCTGAGGTTATATCGAAGAGAGTCTGCCCGCTTTTCATCAGTGAGAGGTCATAATCCGGTTGTACCTGAAAGCAATCAAGCACCTGGTCAAGCATTTGACGGTGCTGTCCTGTCACGCATACTATAACTTTAAATGCGCTACGGCTTTTTAATTCATTAACTAGAGGGCACATCTTAATAGCTTCAGGTCTTGTGCCGAAGACTAGCATTACTTTTTTCATTAGGAATCCCCGATTTTTACATATTGTTGATTCAGATTACTATCGTATAAACATACCAAAATTCAAAGGTTTTGTAAAGGTATTAGACTGCTTTTGATTGGATTAATCCCTTAAACAACCAATAGGTATGATTTTTACGCCATCATTCCGAGTATAGGCCATTTCGCCACCGGTAATCACCATCATAAGATCAGGTTCGCACAGATTTGCTCGTTTTTCTGAATTTGCTTTTTGAATAAGCTTTTTTAATTCAAGCAAATGGGCGGCACCTTCTTCGATTCCGTTTTGACCGAGCTTAAATTCTATAAGAGCATATCGTCCGTCAGCAAGATGCAACACGCAGTCAGCCTCAAGACCATATCTGTCATGATAGTAAGACACATGCCCATCTGAGGCAGATGAATATACTCTCAAGTCTCTTATGCAGAGGCATTCGAAAATGAAGCCAAATGTGTGCATGTCTTGCAAAAGTACTTCGGGAGACAGCGCAAGTGCGGCGGTGGCAATAGATGGGTCTGTAAAACCTTTTTTCTTGCCTGCACGAATTGCCGATGCAGAGCGGATTGATGGGCACCAGGCAGGGATATCTTCGATGACGTAGAGTCTTTCCAACGCATCCAAGTAAGAGAATAACGTAGGCTCGGAAATATCAGTATAGTTGGAAGATACATCTTCGAGTATTGTTTTATCTGTAGCGAGAGTTGAGAGGTTTCGTGCATATGAACGTAGTACGGATCTCACACGCTCCGGGCTTCGTTTCACGCCGTCCACTGTGGAAGCATCGCTGTCGCAGATGTTGGAAATATAGTTCTGTGATTCAAACAACTTCGCTTTTTCTGTTTTCTTTATAAGGCTTGATGGCCAGCCACCGCGACAAGCTGAAAACACTAGGTCACTTACTGATAAGTCAGATGTTATGCCGTCAATGTCAAGTGCAGGGTTTTGAAATAGAGCATCAAGAGAGATTTTTCCGTTTGACTCATTAGATTCGTACAGGCTCATCGGATACATGACCATACGAGAGATGCGCCCTGTGCCGGAGTGCATGATACTTGACTCATCGACGACTGTTGAGCCGGTCAGAATAAATAAACCCGCTTCGCCACCGCGACTATCAACGGCACTGCGTACAGCATCCCAAAGGACAGGAGCCATTTGCCACTCGTCAATCAGCCGGGGATTTTCCCCTTGCAACAAAAGGGACGGCTTCACTTCTGCTGTTGCAAGATAACTTTTAGTCATGTCGGGGTCTTGCAACTTTAAAACGCTTTTTGCTTGTTGCTCTGCAGAGGTTGTTTTGCCGCACCACTTTGGTCCTGCAATTAGCACTGCTCCGACTGCTTGTAGGCGTTCTTCTAACAATTTGTCTACAATTCGAGGTAAGTAATTCGATGTTGCCATATTACACTCCTTGCCTTAACCTGTTTACTGCTAAGTATACTGTCAAATAAGAGACGAGTCAATGGTTATTTAAGTGATTTGTGGCATTTCGCTTAAGTGATTTGTGGCATTTCGTTTAAGTGATTTGTGATAAATTGTTTTTTGTTTGACAATACACCCGATGTACTATATCCTCAATGCGGTGATGACTTATGAAGTTTTCTGTGGTTATGAGCGTATATGCGAAGGAAAATCCGTCTTTTCTGTCGAAGTGCCTTGAGAGCCTGTCGGCACAGACGGTTATGCCTGATGAATTAATAGTAGTTAAAGATGGTCCGCTTCCGGAAGAACTGGAGCGGGTATTGGCTGAGTCCTGCTTTCCAAGCGAAATGCAGGTTATTGCGCTGCCTGAAAATGTTACACAAGGACCGGCACGTGCGATAGGACTTGAGGCTGCCCGAAATGAGTGGGTAGCTGTCATGGATAGCGATGATATATGCAGACCGGATAGATTTGAAAAGCAGCTTGAGATGATTGAGCGTAATCCTGAATTGGGACTTATTGGGGGGCAGATAGCAGAGTTTGCCGATATTCCCGGTGATATTAAGGCTGTGCGTAAAGTGCCTTTAGACCACGATGATATAGTGACTTATGCCAAGAGCAGAAATCCTTTTAGCCAGATGACAGTCATGCTTAAGCGAGATTTGGCAATTTCGGCAGGAAATTACCGATATTTTCCTTGTTTCGAAGATTATGATCTATGGGTGCGCATGATAAAAAAAGGCGCAATTTGTAGAAATCACGCTGATGTTCTGGTCGATGCCCGTGTCGGTAGTGGTATGTATGAGCGTAGGAGAGGGATTGCCTATGTAAAGCATGAATGGGAAATGCAGAAGCAATTGCGTAAGCTTGGGATTGTTGGAACAGGTCGATTTATTATGAATGTAATCATGCGGATTCCCGTAAGGCTCTTGCCGGGGAAGTTCCTGGCATTGCTATACAACAGATTTGCGAGAAGTAATTAGGGGGCAGTATCAAAACGAAAAAACGGGACGCCCGGGTGTGCGTCCCCTACAAAATACGGGTTTCAAATGCAATAATACCGCAACATGTAGGGGCTGCACACTGGGCAGCCCGCGTTACTTAAGTGCAGTAGTTGAGTCTTCGGATATGCCCTCGGTGCTCGATGGCATAAACACTACTTTCATAGTCTGCAAAATCAGCTTGACATCTTGCCAAATTGATAGAGTTTCGATATACATGATGTCTAGAAATAGCTTGTAGTCAGGTGCGGTGTTGTACCTGCCATAAATCTGCGCAAAGCCGGTTATTCCGGCTTTTACTTTTGTCCGAAAGGCGAAATTAGGGTACATTTCTTCGTATTGCTCAGCTATTTCGGGGCGCTCCGGTCTAGGACCGACCACCGACATAGAGCCGGAGAGTACATTGAAGAACTGTGGAAGCTCGTCAAGTCTGGTTTTCCGTATTATTCTCCCTATAGGGGTAATTCTATCGTCATCTTTAGATGTGAGCCGTGGCACGCCGTCATCTTCGGCATCGGGGCGCATACTGCGGAATTTATAAATCGTAAAATGCTTTCCGCCTATTGTTATCCGTGTCTGTTTATATATTGCAGGAGCTCTGTCATATGCACGGATCGCTATCCATGTTATGAGCATGATGGGGCTGGTTATTATGATTGCAATTACTGAGATGGCAATGTCCATAGTGCGCTTTGCTATCCTGGTTCCTATGTCAAGCTTTGGGCTCTTAGGCAGGAACATCGGAGTGTTGGAAATCCATGATATGACTGCGGTTTTTATTAGCACGCCTGTGAACGTGGGGAGAATATATGTGCGCTTGTCTTTCATAAAGCAAAATTCCAGAAGTGTCTCTTTAAGCTGTTCTTCGACATCAAGGAAGAACACAGACTCGGAATCTAGGATATATTTCTTAAGTGAGTCAATAGACTCGGCTTGTGAGATGATATTAGTGACTTTGTATTTTCTTTTGTGTTGCTTGATTAGTGCTTGGTACTCAAGAGCTCTTTCCTCTTTGCCATAGATTATGATAGCGATTTGTGCAGGATTTAGCCGATAGTAAAGCATATTTATCAGCATTGTCAGCGGTATGATTATGATTATCTGAGCTATCAGTATTAAAAGAAAGCCGGAGACAGGGAGTAGCATTTCTGACAGTAAGCTAAGCATGAGATATTGAAGGGCGTTAGCTAGAGCGAGGCAGAATATCCATGAGAGGATAATTTCATACAGGTCTGAATTTCCGAATCCAAATCCTTGATAAATCCTGCTCGTAAAGTATAAATTGGCAGAATAAATCAGAAGGACAATGTAGTTTCCCCAAAAGTAGAAAATGGTTTCAGCATAAAAAATGCGCTGACCTGCATAGAATAAGGCAATTATAAGAATAAAGAGGATACCTTTTGTCGCCGATATAAAGATACTTCCGGCGTTTTTGATCATAGTGGCACTCCTCCTTTTCGGTAATATTGCGGATTTTCGTTGACCCGTAATGGTGGGAATCCGATTATCGTAGGGGCGAACTGCGTTCGCCCGATATGGGATTACAGGTTTCGTAGGGGCGCTGCTTGCTGCGCCAGAAAATGCTTGAAACTACAAGGTTTTTGACAAAACACCCGCCGCCTACTGGCGGCACCCTCTTTGCTAAAGAGGGCAAGAAATGCACGTAGATTCCGTGCGCCCCTACGCAGTTATCTCGGTATTTTCTGTATCTATCTTTAGTCTTCGGCTCATGAGTATTCCTGCAAAGACCCACACAATTTGATTGGCGATGGGATGGCTGATGTTAAAGACTGCCTGGGCAAGAAATGCAACAAATGTGATGAGAACTGCCATTATAACAGGATCTTTAAATGCCTTTCGCACTGATAATACGACGATTCCACCGACGAACAGTAAATAAGAGAGCAAGCCTAAGACACCTTGAGCGACCAAATATTGGACGTACTCATTGTGTGCCGTGTCGTAGAACTCTCCAAAACGCATTTGCGCTTCGAGAGGGAATGCAAGAGGGAAAGTATCAGGGCCGTGACCTATCAGGAGTCGATTAGGAACGACACTGAGTGCGTGGCGCCAGATATATACACGGTTAGTACCGAATTCGTCTTGGATGCGCCCGTGTAGGATCTCCCGTGCTTCGTATAAGACACCTGAGCCAGCGCCGTCAGCATCCGGTCTGCCCATTACTTCGACTCCGATTAGCCCTGCAATTATACAGACAACTATCAAGATGACTCCCAATTTCCATTTAGTGGGCGCATTCGGGTCTAGCTCTTTGCCACGCAGAGTAAGTGCCAGGCCGATTATCAGAAATACCGCAAAAATAGCTACGAATGGCAAGAGTGAAGATGCAGGTCTTATGTTGATTGCGACAACTTCGAAGAAGAATGTCTGCAAGGTGTATGCTGCGACCCATGTAGAGATCAAAATTAGTGTTCTGCCAAGCATTTTCGAGCACTGTATAACGAATGGGATGCACAGCAGCATTGCTACACCAAGTCCGATAGTTCCCGAATCAGCATCAGCGATAGCCCACATCCAGAAGTTTAGTGCGCTTGCTGCAAGCCATAGTGGCTGCCATTTTGAAGGCTTTCTTATGAACAGAAATCCGGTAAACAAGAGTGCCAAAGTAGAAAATAGAGAGACGGTATTTGTATTTCCTATTGTAGTACGTAGATGTATGTCGAAAAGATGTTCTCTGGCATGCTCGCCATGAGCCGGCCACAGTTCGAAAAAGTCCATTCCGTAGAATTGGAAGATGCCGATTAGCGATACGAGAATGGATGCGATGCAAAATAGCATAAAATCTCTTTCGCAAGGCCTGTACCATCGTGAAATAATGAAGAATATAGCGACATATGATAGCTGTGTGATAGCGCCGTCGAATCGGCCTGCTGCCCCGGGTACGCCAACCCATACGTTTATGCTATCACTAAATGGAGAAAATAGAGTTGAAATTAGGGTTACAATGGCGAAAGCTATAACAGCCCAGTCAACTATGTTGAAGTTAAGGTTAGGTAGTAGCTTAGGCTTGGTTGTTAATCGATATACCCAAATCGCAGCAACAAAAACTATTGTAAGAATGATGCTAAACAAGAAGAAATGCCATTTGTCTTCCGGCAGACTAAAATAACCACGCCCGGTAAAAAAGAGTGGCACTGCACAGCACATCAATATAAAGAGCAGTCGTGCCACTCTGCTTTGCCAAATATCTATTTTTGAATACATTGCAGATGTTTTTCGTTGGGAAAAAGTGGATGCATTTTTAGTAGTCTTTGACATTTTGTGTCCCCATTCATAATGCTTTAATAATGCGTTAATTGATGGTGCTTAGAAGATATAGTATTAAAATCCGGAGAAAAAGTCAATGTTTATAACAAATCATGCCAGTCTAGCTTATGTGAAGGTGAGTCGACGGCTTATATTGACTTATAATTAGCGATGCTTTACAATGATTGGGGTTAAAAGAAATCGCAGACATCGCAGTTTTGTAGATTATGGAGGATATATTAGAATGTTGAAAAGAGCGATATGTTTAGTTTTGGCTTTATTGGTGGTGCTGCCAATTGTGTTGGCTACGCCTAATGCTGTAGCGGCGAGGTCACATTCGGCAATAAGTGCCGGCAGTGGTCACACAATGTTTATTGATGCAAATAGTGTGCTTTGGGCTTGGGGCGATAATAGCCAAGGGCAACTAGGAGATGGAACATTAGTAAATAGTCGTGATCCTGTGAGGATAATGGATCGTGTGACAATGATCTCCGCAGGTGATAGATATAATCTGGCAATTAGGGACGATGGAAGTCTATGGGCCTGGGGTCAGAATGATCGTGGGCAATTAGGTGATGGAAGTATAATCAACAAGCGTGCGCCTGTAAGAATCATGGAAGATGTAGTGTACGCATCTGCCGGATGGAAGCGAACAGATGGCGGACTTGGAGCAGGCGGAGCTGCTTGGTTGTGGGTTCACTCTGTTGCTATTACAAGTGACGGTAGTCTATGGGCTTGGGGAGACAACAATTCCGGGCAACTGGGAGACGGAACACTTGTCAACAGGCATACTCCTGTAAGAGTGATGGATGATGTAATTGCGGTTTCTGCAGGGGATATGTTTACTATGGTGATAAGAAGTGACAACAGTCTTTGGGCTTGGGGTCAGAACAACAGAGGTCAGTTTGGCAATGGAACATATGTAGGCAGCAGAGAGCCAATCAGAATCATGGAAAATGTCATATCGGTATATGCCGGAGATTCCTATGCGATGGTGATTCTTGATGATGGCAGTCTTTTGGCAATGGGTCAGAATGATAGAGGTCAGTTCGGTAATGGGAATAGAACAAGCAGCCGTAACCCTGTTAGGCTGATGGAAAATGTTGCTTCAATTGCGCCGAGCGGTAATCATACAATGGCTATCACACGTGATGGCGTTCTTTGGGCCTGGGGTCAGAACAATCAAGGTCAATTTGGTAACGGTGGCAGAATCAACAGTAGCACCCCTGTTAGAGTAATGGATGATGTAATTGCAGTGGCGGCCGGAGATGGTCATACTTTGGTAGTCAGCACAGAAGGTATACTGTGGGGCTGGGGATTAAATAATCGTGGTCAGTTGGGTGATGGATCTACTGTTAACCGCATGTCTCCGGTCCGGATAATGGAAAATGCCCGGATTACTCCATTGCCGGCGCCGTATCTGCCGGAAGCTCCCGGTGCGAGAGATATACACGTTATTGTCGATGGCAGAGAGGTGATATTTGATGTGCCTCCTATGACTGTTTACGGGAGAACGCTAGTGCCGATGAGAGCGATTTTCACGGCTATGGGAGCGGATGTGCAGTGGGATGGACAGACACGTACCGTTAGAGCAGAAAGAGACGGTGTAGTGGTGTCTCTTAGGGAAGGTTCGGACGTGTTAGTCAGAAATGGTGAGAATATTACACTGGATGTCTCTGTAGTGACTGTTGACGGCAGAATACTTGTTCCGACAAGAGCGATAGCGGAGAGCTTTGGTGCTGAGGTCAGATGGGATGATATATTCAGAACGGTTACGATAGTTTCACAGTAAGAAGAATGTTTAATAAATACGATTATCCCCCGGCTATGCCGGGGGATAATCGTATTTATGCTCTTAAGCTGAGGTATATCAAGTCTCGTCGACTTACTCAGCAGAATTGAAAAATCTGTATAGCATCATAGCGGTTTCTGCTCTGGTAGAGTTATCAAGCGGTGCAAACATATTTCCGCTTCTACCGGTAATGATACCTGCCTGAACAGCCTCACGCACAGCATCTCGGGCATAACCGGAAATTCTATCATTATCTGCAAAAGGCGCATAAGTGGTGACTGTCGGGAAGCTATAATCTTTAAAGTCAGCATAACGCATGAGTATTACAGCGAGATCCTGGCGACTGATATTTGCTCCCGGATTGAAGCGACCATCACCAAATCCGGTTACGATGCCATTTTCTGCTGCCCAAATAACCGCATCGGTAAACCATTGTCCTTGGGGAACATCAGAAAAAGGATTTTCTGCATTAACCGGAGGTGGAGTGCCTTCTCTGCGGTGCAAGATGGTAACAATCATGGCGCGATTGAGACTCATGTTGGGGCTGAAAACAACAGGATCCATGCTTGTCGGGCCCATTAAATTGTTGGCGAAGTTAAAACGCACAGCATCATAAAACCAATGGTCTGTATGCACATCCGTAAATGGGTTTTCCGCTACCGGCGGCTGTACGGTATCCAACTCAGGACCTACGATGAACAATGAAAGATAAGGCGGTGAAAATGTCACATATTGTCCTGCGGGATTATGTGTGCTGGGGATATCTTCGAGTCTGCCGTCGGGTAGAAAGCGCCAAACAGCAACCGGAAGTCTGCCTGTATATGGCACCATGACGGTCAAAGCATAGTCGAAGTTGGTGATATTAAGTGTATCGGCTGTGATGACGATGTTATAGACTATGTCATATTCGTTTAGCACATCTTGTTGCGTGGTGTTAAGCTGTGCACGAGGGACTTCTCTCAGTGTTATAGCTATATCGGTGCCCGGGCTCTGTGTAGCGATTGAAGCGGTGACAATCCTGTTTAATACTATGATGCCTTGAGACTTGCGAAGCTCAATTCCGAAATTAGCATTGGCGAGTCTGCTCATTGCTGCCCACGGCAGTATCACGGTATCTACATCGTCTAAGTATGTTAGGTTAAAAATAACATGACCTTCAATAGATGCAGCAATAATTTCAGATACGGCATCATGAGGCAAGAACAGAGTTACATAACCATTAACTTGAGCGTAGCCAATATAGCCTTCTAGCAATGTAGCGCCACTATCTATGCTTACTTGATAAGAGATTGTGGAGTCGTGTTGAGCGATGATGGTGACGGGATGATAATCGTCAGCAGTAGTGTAATCGTTATAATAGTCATAGCCGTTATCATACCATGTCTGTGGGTCTGATGCGTGCGCTATTGTGGGTGAAAAGGCAAAAATAGAAATTGCCATCAGTGTGCAGAGCATCATTGCGATGAGTCTTTTGCTCGCTGAGTTTGTTGTAGCCATTTTAGGTTACCCTCCCAAAAAATTATTGTTCTCTCTTAAACTTGCGCATTGACTAGTCTAGTGCCTGAACTTGAGATTGTCAACTAATTATGAAGAAAAAATCGTTGAATTTCAAAAATAAAATGTTAATATAGTTAGATGATGAAAGTAGTGCTAGGAGGTGTATAGATTTGTTGACTGTTAAGACCCCTGAGGAAGCATATGAAATAATAAAGAAATTCTATCTGGAAAGAAAAACTGAGACGATGAGCGTAGAGATGGATTCTGCCTTGGGATATGCTCTTAGTGAGGATGTCGTTTCGGACGAATATGTTCCGGGATTTGATCGATCTACAGTTGATGGATATGCAGTTGTAGCCTCTGATACCTTCGGAAGTTCGGCATCGATGCCTGCGGTGCTTGACTTAAAGGGAGAAATCCTGATGGGTGAGGCAGCGCAAGGGTGTCTAAAGCCCGGAATATGTATAGCTGTTTCGACAGGCGGGGATCTGCCGGAAGGTGCCGATGCTGTGGTTATGGTTGAGCATGTTGAGCAATATGGTGATGGACTTATAGGGGTCATGCGCCCTGTTGCGCCCGGGAATAATATAATTTATAAAGGCGATGATGTTTCGCCGGGGGATTTGATTCTTAAGGGTGGTACTGTTCTTACGGCACATGATATTGGGATTTTGTCAGCTTTAGGCAGGGCGAAAGTCGGAGTTAGACGAAGACCTGTTGTAGGAATTATTTCAACAGGCGATGAGCTTGTCAAGCCGTCGCAGATGCCCGGTAGAGGGCAGATAAGGGATGTTAATACTCCTCTATTGCTTGCGGCTGTGTCTAAATTCGGGGCGGAAGCCCGGAGCTATGGGATAGTCAGAGATGAATTTGAAAAATTGAGTGAGGCTATTGCCGGGGCGGTCAGAGAGTGTGATATTGTGCTTATATCCGGGGGCTCATCTGCGGGAGTAAGGGATATGACGGCTAAAGTAATAAGTGAGCATGGTGAGCTTATATTTCATGGAATTGCCATGAAGCCGGGCAAGCCGACGATCTTAGGAAGTATCGGCGGGAAGCCGGTATTAGGGCTTCCGGGTCATCCTGTGGCAGCATATTTTGTAACGGAATTATTTGTTCGTCCGCTCATCTTAGGGCTAATGGGTGCGTGTCCAAAGCGTAATACTGCGTTTTTCGAAATGAGCGAAGCGGTATCGGCAAATCATGGCAGAGCTGAGTATGTGGCAGTCTATATCGACGAAGAAGGCAATGCTGTTCCTATAAGGGGTAAATCCGGACTTATATCCAGTCTTGCGGGATCAGACGGCTATATCTGTATACCTCGTGATAGCGAAGGTGTCCCCAAAGGGGCAAAGGTAGAAGTAACATATTGGTGATGTGAGGCGTAGGGGTTGCTGTCCTCAGTGTCCCGCACCAGATTGGTTAATGTAAATATAGAGAAATGAGGCTGTAGGGGACGCTGTCCTCAGCGTCCCGCACCTTTTGTGAATAATGCGAACGGAGAGAGAACATTGTCATTTAAGTATTTAACAAATATTTCACTGGAAAAGGCAAAAGAGGATTACTTGGAAATTCTCACTAAAAATGGAATGGAGTCAAAATCCGAGGTCATTTCAGTTATGGAAGCGGCAGGCAGGACTACTGCACAGCCGGTATATGCACGGATCTGCGCACCGCACTATAATGCAAGTGCAATGGATGGCATAGCCTTAGAGGCAAGGATTACATTCGGTGCAAGTGAGACGAGTCCTGCACTAATTACCGCAGATCAGTATAAGCGCCTCGATACAGGCGATCCGCTTCCTGAAGGTTGTGACTGCGTGGTTATGATAGAAGATGTCATCGAGACCGGGGATGGAAGCGGAACTATAAAGCTTTATGAGGCGGCTGCGCCTTGGCAGCATATAAGGCAGATAGGCGAGGATATATGCGCCGGTGAAATAATAATGCTCTCATACTCTACGGTGACACCATCAGCGCTTGGTGCTATGATTGCCGGTGGAGTAACCGAGATTTCTGTCATTAAACGTCCGCTGGTAGGGATAATTCCGACCGGGGATGAAATTGTGTCTCCGACTTCCGATCCTAAAGAGGGGGATATATTAGAGTTCAATTCTTCGATTTTTTCTGCCATGCTTCGTAACTGGGGTGCGGAAACCAAGACTTATCCTATCGTTCCGGACAATCTTGATGAGATAATCAATGCGCTCAAGGCTGCACTTTTAGAGTGCGATATGGTGATATTAAATGCCGGGTCATCTGCGGGCAGTGAGGACTATGCACATGATGCGATTTCAGATATCGGAAATGTGCTGTATCATGGTTTAGCGATAAAGCCAGGAAAGCCTGCAATCCTTGGATACCAAGGCTCGAAGCCTGTTCTGGGTGTGCCCGGATATCCTGTGTCGGGTATAATAGTTATCGAACAGCTTCTGCGCCCGATTATAGAGATTTTAAACAAGAATATTCCCGAATCTGACATGTATACTGATGCGGTCTTGTCAAAGTCCGTCGTTTCAACACTCAAATATAAGGAATTTGTGCGAGTTCGTATGGGATACGTCGGAGATCGTCTTATTGCGTCACCATTAAATCGGGGAAGTGGTGTGGTGACTTCATTTATGAAGGCGGATGGAATTATCGAAGTTCCACAGGGTGTAGAAGGTTATGAAAGCGGGGAAAATGTAACTGTCAGACTTCTGCGTAGCGAAGAAGAACTAAGGCGTAGTTTAGTGGTCATAGGCAGTCATGATCCGCTATTAGATGAGCTTGCGGAGCTGTTGCGAGTTCGTTATGGGGACGTTTCTATGAGCTCAACTCATGTTGGCAGCATGGGCGGAATTTTGGCGGCACGGCGTGGTGAGTCGCATGTTACGGGGACTCATTTGTTGGATATTGAAACAGGAGAATATAATCTTTCGTTCGTGCGAAAACTTCTGCCGAAAGGTGGGGCAAGGCTTGTGCAGTGCGTTAAGCGAACACAGGGGATAATGGCTCGCAAGGGCAATCCCAAGGGAATTGCTGCAATTTCTGATCTTGCGCAAGAGGGGCTGCGTTATGTCAATAGGCAGAAGGGCTCCGGTACAAGAATTCTGATTGATTATCTTTGTGATAAAGATAATATCGATACTTCGCTTATCTACGGATATGATAGGGAAGAACTTACCCATACTTCTGTAGCCGCACTGATTGCGGCAGATTCGGCGGATGCGGGGTTGGGTGTGTTTTCGGCGGCGAAGCTCTATGATCTTGAGTTTATACCGATTTGTCAGGAGCAATATGATCTGCTGATACCGGATAGCTCATGGGAGCTACCTATGGTACAGAAAATGCTGGAAGTTCTGAAATCGGATGCTTTTAGGGAGCGGCTTGATGATCTTGGTGGATATGAATTAGATGCCCCGGGTACGGTTCGTGAGGTGTTTTAAACTAATATTACTCGAAAGGGTATAAGACTCTATGGTTGAAAAAAGTTTTGATGTATTAGTAATCGGTGGCGGGCTTTTAGGCTGCTTTGCAGCCAGAAATCTCATGCGTTACGACCTTAAAGTTGCGCTTTTGGAAAAGCGTGAGGATGTCTGTACCGGAATCAGCAAAGCCAACACAGCTATTGTATACAGTGGGTGCGACACTAAGCCCGGGTCGCTAAAGACAGACCTTTGTGTTAAGGCATCGCAGTCATTTTCAGAACTTTGTGAGGAGCTTGGGGTGCGCTACTCGCAATGCGGCTCGATAATGATATCATTTGGCGAGCGGGGAAATTCAGTGCTCTTAAGGAAGCTTGAGCAAGGGGCGAAAAATGGAGTTCGAGACATGAAAATGCTGACCGGTGATGAGGTGCTGGAGCTTGAGCCTAATATTTCATCAGATGTCAGTTTGGGTCTATTTATTCCTGAGACAGGTACGGTCATGCCTTGGGAGCTCTGTATTGCGGCGGCAGAAAATGCGGCTCATAATGGTGCGAAGATCTTCCTTGATACAGAAGTTACAAAGATAAAGCGAAAGCGGTCATCGGAACCTGGAAAAAGGTCAAACGATGAAACGCTATATGATGATAAGGGATTTATAGTGTGCACAACCAATGGTGATTATAGCACAAGGGCGATAATTAACTGTGCGGGCATGTCTGCAGACGATATTTTGGAACTGGCGCACGACCCGGCTGTGAGAATTATGCCGACAGCGGGTGAGTATTTTGTATTAGATACAAAGTCTGAGGGGCATATAAGGCATGTGATCTTTCATGAGCCGGAAGAAAAGGGTAAGGGTCTTACATTAGTGCCGACTGTGGATGGGAATATCCTTGTTGGTCCGACGGAGAGGGAACAAGTCCCGGGAAGCGAAGGCTTTGAGACAGAAAGAGCCGGGCTTGCGCTTCTTAAGGAGCTAGTGAGCGAGGTGATTCCGACACTTCCGATGGAGCAAGTAATAAGCTCGTTCGGTGCGGTAAGACCGAACCCGGTTATGCTAAAGCAAGATGAAAGCGGGGAATGGGTAAGTGACGATAGAAGTGTGGGTGATTTCTGTATTGTAGAGTCAGAAGACGGAATGTTTACAAGCTTGGTTGGAATCAAGACACCGGGGCTGACTTGCAGTAATGAACTTGGAGCATATTTGGCTGAAAAAATAGCGACACGTCTTGGTGGCGCTGTAAATGCGAAATTTGATTCAGTCAGATTGTCACCGATTAGGAGAGAAAATCTCAGCCTTAGAGAGAGACAGGCACTTATTGAAGAACATTCGGAATATGGTAATGTCTTGTGCCGTTGCCGAGGGATAACAGAGGGTGAAGTCATCTCGGCGATAAGGCGCTCGCCCGGAGCTGTTACGCTTGACGGGATTAAGCGAAGAACCGGTACAGATAGTGGTCGCTGCCAAGGTGGATACTGTACTCCTCGAATAATAGAGATATTGGCTGGAGAATTGGGGATAAGTATAGAAGAAGTCACGAAACGAGGCGGAGACTCGTGGGTTGTAAGAGACGCATATTAAGGGGGATTGTTTATGAGCGAGACAAAGAAGATATATATTGCAGATGACGAAACGACGATTCGGCTTGCGATTAAGGCATTTTTAGAAAGTGCCGGATATGAAGTAGAGGATTATGAAACCGGAGATTTGCTTTTGGAAGCATTTAACGAAAGTCCGGCAGACATGGTGGTGCTGGATGTTATGATGCCGGGCTCTAATGGATTTGTAGTTTGCAAAGAATTACGCAAGGTAAGCCGTGTGCCAATCATTATGCTCACAGCACGAGACAGTGATTTGGATTATGCTACGGGTCTTGACTTGGGAAGTGATGATTATTTGGTTAAGCCATTTAGCCCGATGGCACTCACTATGCGGGTAAAGGCGATCTTTAGGCGTATGGAATTTGAACGTCAAGCTCATGCGGAAGGCGGATGACCACATGGAAGTGAAGAAAACTAAGATACGTACTAAGCTTCAAAAAGCGTTTATTGCTGTGCTGTTTGTTGCCTTTCTGCTGACTGCAATCATCTTTAATATCGCAATTAGAATTGCGATGGATGGTGACGCCCAGCCGGTTGCTGAGGCATCAGGACTTATCGGCAGGGCAGGTACGATTTCGATTGTTCTCATGGGCACAATGCTTGTAGTTGCGTGTATTGCAGCGTATTTCGTGTCGAATTCGCTTACGAAGCCTATAGAAGAACTTGGGAAATTCGCACTGAATATCGGCAGTGGCGATTTTACGCCTAATGACTTTCAATTTAAAGAGGTAGAGCTGGAAGATCTGAACATGACTTTAAACAAGTCTGTCAAGCAACTCGCTGAATATGACAGTCAGCAGAAAGCGTTTTTTCAAAATGCTTCGCATGAACTTCGCACCCCGCTGATGTCTATTAAATGCTACGCCGAGGGCATTTCTTTTGGGATTATGGAGCCGAAAGCGGCAAGTGAGACAATATTGCAAGAGACGGACAAACTTGCGGACTTGGTGACAGACTTGCTATATATTTCCAAGATCGACAATATCAGCACAGCTTACACAAGTGCGCAAGTGGACTTGACGGAGCTGATACGTGACTGCGCTGCAAGGCAAGAGGCTGTTGCGACAAAAAGGCAGATACGCTTTGTCTTTGACTTGGATGAATCTCCTATTTACTATGAATGTGTAAGTGAGCTGATGTCAAGGGCTGTTGATAATCTGATTTCCAATGCTATCCGCTATGCGAAATCCGAAATAATTCTGTCTTGTCGGAAGAAAGAGGATAAGATTGAAATTAGTGTGGCAGATGACGGAGAGGGGATTGGACCGGAGGAAATGTCTCGTGTGTTCGAGCGTTTCTTTAAGGGTAAAGGTGGCAATCACGGTATTGGATTGTCTATTGTGAAGTCAATCGTAGAGCAGCGAGACGGTCATATAACGGCAGGCAATCGAGATGAGGGTGGCGCAATATTTACCATAACATTTATGTAGGGGCGACCGTCTCGGTCGACTGAACCTAAGATGGGTTCGCAAGCTGCAGAAACGCCAATCTTTTCTCACATACCGTGCATATTAGATGGCTAAATAGCTCTCTTTGCGCTCTTTCAAGTACAGCAGGCGCAAGATATCTGCCATAGAATTCTTCGAATAAAATTATACCCTCATTATACATAGCCGTCGCAATTTCAACCCCTACAAAGCGCCAATGCCAAGGCTCAAAAATATACCCATGAATATGCCTGTATTCATCTGGATATCGTAGGATGAATCCGAAGTTATGCGCGTTTTCCATTAGCCAATCGAATTCTCGTGTATATTGAAATCTAGCCTGGGTCATAAACTGAAATCCCGACCTGTGCAAGATGTCCACAGCAAGACCTAATTGATGCTCAGAATGTCCGGCTCTTGCAAACTGCCTGTCTGCCGATGCCAGACCATGCCTTCGTACTCCTCTGGCGTGAGTGCCCGCCTGTGTCTGATAAGAGCGGAAAGAAGCAATTAATTGAAGCCTCAATCCATCCTCGCTAATAGCGGTCCTCATTTTCGCAAGTTGCTCTGCTGCATCCGATCTCAGTCTATGACCGGAACCAATATTTACAAAATCGTCCGGTTCCCAATTTGCAGGTAATGCGAAATTTTTATTGACCAAAGTGCTGAATTCATAAGGGTTCGGCACAGTTTCTATATTGTGATAAAACCCAATATCTACATTGACATTGACATATGCAATCACTGTGCCAAAGGGTATATCCGGATTTTTCGCTTGAAAAAATAAGTACCTTTTTATGTTGTCTTCGATAAAATGCGGATACTCCCCGGCAGTGCTCATCTCTAGCATCATTGCGTGATAAGTCTCGAAGTCAAGCCCCATTTCGCAAAGAAATCTGGATATGCTCATAGGTGGCATGTCTTCTGTGTACGGCTTACCATAGAATGTCATGGCGTAACCACTTTGTATACAGATTCCGGCTAATAGAAGTGCCAATGTCCGTTTAAGTCGTATCATGCGACATTCTCCTCACACAAATTGTCTACCTGATGATATCATGATTATTCTACAAATTTCAAGGAAAAAAGAAGAAAAAAGCTTGCAATAACTTAACATATATGGTAAACTTACGGAGCTTGCGCAGAAACTCGGAACGAGTGGGGAAATTCCCACTCTTTTTCTTGCAGTATTTCCATAAGCAAAATTTACTAAATCAATCACACCGTGGGGTATTTAGTTTGAAAAAGTTCAAACTAAAACCAAGTGCCTGTGCCACTCGCTCTCCCTACGGGAAACCGCGAGAGATGCACGAAATGACCATTCCTTTTTCAAGGTCGCTTTGTGCTTGTATATTTTCCGAAAGGAATGTTCATTAATATGAGTAAAATCATCGATGCAATAACAGCACTCGCCGAGCCAATAGCCCGGAAAAACGACTGCGAGCTCTGGGATGTCGAGTATGTAAAAGAAGTAGGCGGATGGGTTCTTAGGATATTCATTGATCGCCCGGATGGCATCTCCATCGATCACTGCGAAGCAGTCAGCCGGGAGCTTGACCCAATCCTTGACGAAAACGAAGACATCATCCCCGGCAGCTACACTTTTGAAGTATCAAGCGCCGGAGCTGAACGCCAGCTTAAGAGACCTTCGGATTTTGAGCGATTTTTGGGGCATTTGGTCGAAGTGAAGTTATATAAATCCAAAGACGGGCAGAAAATTTATCTTGGAAATCTAAAGAGCTACTTGCCCGGCGGTGCAGTAGAGATAGAAATAGCGGACGAGCTACACACATTCGAAAAAGCAGAAATTGCCAATGTCAGACTAAGAATAGCTTAATAATTTACAATTTACATAACATAATCGGAGGAACAAATCAATGTACACACTTAACGCAATGGAAGCAGGGATACTATAATGAATGCTGAATTTTTCTCAGCAATTGCTGATATCGAAAGAGAAAAAGGCATACCGCAGACATACATGCTCGAAAAGATAGAGCAAGCTCTGCTCGCCGCACTGAAAAAAGATTATCCTGCAAGTGCAGAATGCGCCAGAGTTGAGCTTGACCCGGTTGAAAAAACAGTCGATATGTTTATGCAAAGAGTGGTTGTTGAGGAAGTAGAAAATCCCAACACCCAATACTCCGTCGAAGAAGCCAGGGTTATCATGCCCGGAGCATCGGTTGGAGACATGATAAACGAGCCTGTAGATACCAGTCGCTTCGGGCGGATTGCGGCGCAGGCGGCAAAGCAAGTTATTATACAAGGAATCCGTGAAGCTGAGCGCAACATAGTCTATGATGAGTTCACTTCTAAAGAGCACGAGATACTCACAGGTGTCGTAACAAGAATCGACCCTAGAACCGGTGGAGTTTCAATTCAGATAGGCGGAGAAAACGAGCATACAGAAGCAATGCTCTCATCAGGCGAGCGTATTCCTGATGAGCCACTCAAAGACGGCGACAGAATCAAAGTCTACGTCATCGAAGTAAGAAAGTCTGCTCGTGGACCACAGATTCTCATATCCCGCACCCATCCCGGACTTGTAAAGCGCCTTTTCGAGCTGGAAGTTCCGGAAATATTCGAAGGTATCGTGGAGATACGCAGTATAGCCCGTGAAGCCGGAAACCGCACGAAAATAGCAGTATTGTCTAATGATCCGGATGTTGAGCCAATAGGTGCTTGTGTCGGTCCCAAGGGTAGTAGGGTTAACACGATTGTCGAAGAACTCGGCGGCGAAAAAATAGACATCGTAAGGTACAGCGACGATCCTACAGAATATATAGCCTCTGCACTGGCACCATCCGAAGTTATCTCTGTAACAATGCTGGAAGATGGCAAGTCATGCCGTGTAATAGTTCCCGATAGCCAGCTTTCACTTGCAATAGGTAAAGAAGGGCAGAATGTCCGCCTGGCTGCAAGGCTTACCGGATTTAAAATCGATATCAAACCGGAATCACAAAGCTAATGGCTAAGAAAATCCCCCTACGGCAATGTCTCGGATGTCGCGAAATGAAACCAAAGAGTGAACTTGTGCGAGTAGTAAAGTCGCCAACTGACGAGATTTCTCTCGACTTTAAAGGCAAAAAGCCGGGCAGAGGTGCATATGTGTGCCCCAGCACGGATTGCCTTAATCGCTCACTAAAATCCAGAGCCATAGGCAGAGCCTTTGGCGTGGAAATCCCTCAAAACGTATTAGACGAACTACAAAATCAAATGGAGGACTCGGATGGCTCAAGATCGTAACCTGCAAATACTTGGTCTTGCTAAAAAGGCCGGTCTGCTCTCAGTCGGATGTGAAGCCGCTGGAGCGGCTGCTCGAAGTGGCAAGGCAGAACTTATAATATCCGCAAGCGATGCTTCGGAGCGTGCGCATCGGAACGCACGGATAAATGCCGATGTCGGTTATGCGAGCTATGCGATAGTCCCTTATACCAAGTTTGACCTTGGAAATGTGACAGGGCGCGGTTCACCCGGAACAGTTGCCTTTTTAGATAAAGGGCTTGCGGCAAAGTTTTTACAGGGACTGTCTCAGATACAGCCGGAGCCTTTCAAAGAATTATGGGAGTTTATGGAAGCAACCATTGATGAGAAACATAAAAGCGAAAACCTCACCAAACCCAAAAGTTCCACCCCATCAGGCAAAAGGAGGACAACACAATGAGTACAATGTTTAAATACAGGGTCCATGAGGTCGCCAAAGATTTCAAGCTCCCAACCAAAAAAATCACAGAGATTCTGACCCAATATGCAACCACTCCGAAAAATCATATGCAAGTTCTGACTGTAGGTGAACTTGATATTATATTTGAATACCTAACTTCGACAAACCAAATCGAAAATATCGAAGATATTTATGCTGTCGAGTCTCCTTCTGCCGAGCCGGAAAAGAAAAAAAGCACTGCAAAGGCAGCCCCTGCACCTGAGCAATCGCCGAAGGAACAGGCACAACCGCAAGCACAGGCGACTCCGGTACAAACTAAAGCGCCTGCGGCTACTACTAAAGAAGCAAAGCCTGTCGCTGAGGCTGCAACAGAAGCGCCGAAACCCCAAGCGAAGAAAGCCGACAAGCCCTTCATGCCGCATCGTGCACCGCAGAAGCGTGTAGTTGACACTTCCGGTGCAACTATAAACATTGACAAGTATGATGAGCGCCTTGATACCCTTGTGCCTGAACGTGCGGAGAATATGAAGCGTGGCAAGGAAAAAATCGTTAAAAAGGGTCAAAGACAGCATCAAACGATGGCTCACGGAGCGAAGCGCCGCCAAGAAGAACGTGACAGAATGCACAAGCTCCAGCTTGAAGTTGCAAAGAAAGCACCTCTTAAAGTAATGATTCCGGATCAAATCAGTGTCGGTGAGCTCGCTTCACGTATGAAGAAGACCGGCGCAGAAGTAGTCCGTCAACTTATAAAACTCGGAGTAATGGCATCTCTTTCAGATATCATCGACCATGACACCGCTGCCCTAGTTGCGATAGAGCTTGGCTGTAAGGTCGAAATGGAAGTAGTTGTTACCATAGAAGAACGTCTGATTGACGATAGCGAAGACAAAGCTGAAGATTTAGTTCCACGTGCTCCGGTCGTTGTCGTTATGGGTCACGTTGACCACGGCAAAACCTCGCTTCTTGACAGAATTCGAAAGGAAAGTGTCGCCGCAGGAGAAGCCGGAGGTATCACCCAGCATATCGGCGCTTACCAAACTAAAATACACGGAAGTCCGATTACTTTCCTAGACACACCGGGTCACGAAGCATTTACTGCTATGCGAGCCAGGGGTGCGGGTATAACTGACATTGCGATCCTCATTGTCGCCGCTGATGACGGCATAATGCCTCAGACAATTGAGTCGATAAATCACGCCAAAGCGGCTGAGATTCCGATTATTGTTGCAATTAACAAGATAGATGTACCGGGTGCTAACCCTGACAAAATAAAGCAGCAGCTAACCGAGCACGGGCTCGTCTCCGAAGAATGGGGCGGCGAAACCATTGTCTGTCTTATCTCCGCCAAAAGCGGTGAAGGTATCGACAATCTGCTTGAAATGATAATTCTGACTGCCGAAATGCAAGAGCTACGGGCAAATCCGGACAGACTTGCCAGAGGAACAGTCATCGAAGCTCGACTTGACAAAGGACGTGGGCCACTTATGACCGTCCTTGTTCAAAACGGAACGCTAAATCTCGGCGAGACAATTATCGCAGGCTCAGCGGTCGGTCATGTAAGAGTTATGGTCACCGAACAGGGTGAAAGAATAAAGTCGGCAGGTCCGTCAGTCCCGGTAGAGATCTCCGGTATGTCGGAAGTTCCTGAAGCAGGCGATTTCTTTAATGTCGTAACAGATGAGCGCATGGCAAAAGAGCTTGCCTCGCAAAGAAAAACTGAGAAAAAAGGCATGTCAGCTCATGTTGTCAAGGTTTCTCTTGAAGACTTGTTCTCTAAGATAAAGCAAGGCGAGCTTAAAGACCTTAACATTATCGTAAAGGCAGACGTACAAGGTACTGCCGAGGCGATCAAAGCATCTCTTGAGAAGCTTACTAACGAGGAAGTGCGTGTTCGTGTCATACATTCAGGTGTCGGCGCAATAAGTGAGTCTGACATTATGCTAGCTTCTACAAGTGGGGCGATAATCGTAGGATTTAACGTACGTCCTGATAACGCAGCAAGAGACAGCGCAATGCGCAGTAATGTCGACATGCGTATGTATAGAGTCATTTATGATTGTATCAACGAAATTGAACTTGCTATGAAGGGCATGCTTGCTCCTAAGTTCCGTGAGGTTGTCCACGGTCATGCCGAGGTTCGTCAGCTCTACAAGGCATCAGCCGTCGGAACTATATGCGGTTGCTTCGTCCAAGATGGTAAGATTATACGCAACAGCCAAGCACGCCTCGTTCGTGACGGAATCGTTATTCATGAAGGCTCACTCGCATCGCTAAGGCGTTTCAAGGACGATGTAAAAGAGGTAGCCACGCACTACGAATGCGGCATATCGCTTGAGAAATTCAATGATATCAAAGAAGGTGACATCATCGAATGCTTCGCAATGGAGCAAATCCCGGTTAGTTAGCACTTCATTTTCGAAAACCGGCATTTTCTCACACAGTATTTTTTGAAAGAATTCGTACTTTCATATTATGGAGGTCACATTATGTCATCAAACAAGATACAACGCATAAATGAAGATATTCAAAGAGTGCTATCTACACATCTTCGCAATATCAAAGACCCTCGTGTTAAGCAGGGTATGATAAGCGTAACAGGTGTTGATACCACAGGAGATCTGCGCCATGCAAAGGTCTACTTGAGTGTACTTGGGCTTGAGTCTGAAAAAGAGTTTTTTAAGGGACTTAAGTCAGCATCAGGCTACTTGCGACGTGAGTTAAGCCAGTCTCTGAGCCTGAGAAATACCCCGGAACTCCAGTTCGAGCTTGATAAATCAATAGAGACAGGCGCAAGAATCAATTCGATACTAGAGACACTGGATATTCCGGACGAGCCTGACGAATCGAGCGAAGCTTGCAGATAAGTCAGTTGCTTGCAAAACAACAAAAAGGACACCTATACTATGAGCATTATGTTAAGCATTGAAGAAACCGTAAGTTGGCTAAAGGAAAGAGATAATTATTTGATACTCACACACCGGCGCCCCGACGGAGATACAGTTGGATGCGCCGGTGCGCTTGCGGAGGGGCTGCAAGAATTTGGCAAAACAGCATATATCTTGCCCAATCCCGAGATTACCCCACGTTATGCACCATTTATGAGTGATTATCTTGCCCCCGAGGGGTACGCTTACGAGCATGTAATAATTGTTGATACCGCATCAACCAAGTTGTTTCCGAAAGACGGCGATATCTTTTTTGACAAGGTCTCGCTGTGCATAGACCATCACCCATCTAATACATTTTATGCGAAATATACATACTTAGATGCCTCTGCTGCTGCCTGTGGCGAGGTTATATACGATATTTTAGCTTTGCTCAATGGCAAGATAAGTCAAAAGAGCGCAGATGGCATTTACGTCGCTGTATCGACAGATACAGGCTGCTTCTCTTTTGCCAACACAACTGCCAACACGCTTAAGGTTGCTTCACTCGCTATTGAGGCAGGAGCTTCACATGTAAAGCTTAATAGGAAGCTGTTTAGAACTAAAACTCGTGCCAGGGTCAAGATTGAGGGCATGATAGTAGATGGAATGGAGTTTTATTTTGATGATAAGGTCGCAATAATCTCTATATCAAATGAAATGATGAATACAGCCGGAGCAGACGAGGACGATGTAGATGATATCGCCTCATTGCCCGGAGCTGTCAAAGGTGTTCTCGCCGGAATCACAATTAGAGAGCTTTCCTCGCCTAACGACTGCAAAGTGTCGGTCAGAACTTCGCCCGCTGTAAGTGCAAATGGCATTGCAGCAAGATTTGGCGGTGGCGGTCACGCTATGGCATCAGGATTTTCGCTAGATAAATCGATCCCTGAGACTAAAGCGGCAATTTTAAACGAACTTAAAGACTTCTTTCCTGCCCCAGTTTAAGGCGGGGGGCTCGGCTCCCGTCGGTTTAATGCACCTATTGATAGCTGCACACCAATAGCCCACTAACCCCTCTGAGAGGAACAAATCATGATATTAAATGGAATTCTCATAGTTGATAAGCCTGAAGACTGGACTTCACACGATGTTGTCGCAAAGCTTAGAAACACCTTGAAAATCAAGCGAATAGGTCATGGCGGAACGCTTGATCCTATGGCGACAGGAGTTCTTCCGATTTTTGTCGGTCGTGCTACCCGTGCTGCTGAATTTAGCGAAAACGCCGAAAAGGAATACATAGCCGGGCTCAGGCTTGGCATTGTCACCGATACTCAAGATATAACAGGAACTATTATAAAAGAAGATAATGCACCTGTTTCCGCAGACGAACTTAAGAAAGTACTGGCAGGTTTTCTAGGCGCACAGAAGCAGATTCCACCAATGTACTCTGCCATCAAGAAAAACGGCAAGAAGCTCTATGAGCTGGCTCGCAAGGGCATCGAAGTTGAGCGTGAAGCAAGGGACATTAATATCTCTGCTATTGAGCTTTTGGAAATAGGTGAAGATGACTTTACACTTCGCATAGCATGCTCTAAGGGCACGTACATTCGCACTATTTGCCATGATATAGGCACAGCATTAGGTGTGGGCGGAACTATGTCTTCACTGAGAAGAACAAGAGCCGGATCATTTGAGATTGGTATGGCACACACTTTAGATGAAATATTAACCTGTGCAGGGCAGGGTGGCATCTTGGATATTTTATTATCTGTAGATTCGATGTTTTCGGAACATCCTTCACTATCTATTTGCTCTACGCAAGCAAGCAAAATCAAAAACGGTGTAGCAATAGCAATGCCTGAGCACCCTGACGGAAGATATAGGGTCTATGGACCCGATGACGAGTTCCTTGTGCTTTGTGATGTAATTAAAGGCGAAAGCAAGGTTATAAAAAGCTTTTTTGGAGTTGGATTATGAGTAGTTATAAACATCGTGTAATAGCACTTGGATTCTTTGATGGAATGCACATAGGGCATTCGGCGCTGATATGGCGTGTACTTGACATCGGCGAAAAAACCGGGCTTGTACCGTCAGTAATCACATTTGACACCCATCCACGCAGTCTCCTACATGGGGAAGATGTTGTGCTGATAAACTCTCCTCAAGACAGAGCAGGTCTTATTCATCGTGTATTTGAGATTGAGGATATTATTTTTCTACGCTTCGATCAGGCAACAGCGCAGATGCCGTGGGATAAGTTTGTTGACCATCTTGTAGATGAATTCGGAGCACGCCATCTTGTAGCAGGCTTTGATTTTAGATTCGGCATGGCGGGGCAAGGTAACAGCACATTGCTTAAGCAAAAATGCGCAGAGCTGGGCATTGGCTGTGACATAATCCCGGAAGTTAAGCTTGATAATGTAACAAGTAGCTCTACCCATGTACGCAGTCTTATAAAGTCCGGCGATATCGAACGTGCAAACGCTTTTTTGGGGCATCCGCATGTCTTGACTGATGTGGTTCGCTTTGGATATCGCTTGGGCAGAAAAATCGGAACTCCTACAATCAATATGTGCTTCCAGGAAGGTGTTCTTATTCCTGCTTTTGGTGTCTATGTGACGAAAGTTTATCTTGATGATGGAAGTGAGCATGTCGGTGTAACTAACATCGGAGTTCGTCCAACTGTCAACGCTTCCGATCCTGTAGTAACAGCAGAAACGCATATACTTGACTATAGAAGCAACTTGTATGGTCGCCAAGTGAGAATCGAATTTTATGCTCGCCTGAGAGATGAGGTAAAGTTTGACAACATAGAAGACTTAAAGGTTCAGATTAAAAAAGATTGCCAGGCGGCGGCGGAATATTTTTCAAAAGGGACGAAAAAGGGCTTGTAAACACATGCGCTCTGTGCTAGAATTACTATCGCAAAGTCGCCACAGACCGTATCGGGGTGTGGCGCAGTTGGTAGCGTGCTTGACTGGGGGTCAAGAGGCCGCAGGTTCAAGTCCTGTCACTCCGACCAAAGGCGA
>Ga0123355_10002572_pt1 | contig 25722 bp, 29 predicted proteins | sample TergutEmb28metaG_3_FD_89872 | JGI IMG/M metagenome (GOLD analysis project Ga0123355, IMG submission 89872) | Embiratermes neotenicus P1 segment gut microbial communities from Petit-Saut dam, French Guiana - Emb289 P1 | ecosystem: Host-associated > Arthropoda: Insects > Digestive system > Gut ...
CGGAGGAGTTTGGCACCTCGATGTCGGCTCGTCACATCCTGGGGCTGAAGCAGGTCCCAAGGGTTCGGCTGTTCGCCGATTAAAGTGGCACGCGAGCTGGGTTCAGAACGTCGTGAGACAGTTTGGTCCCTATCCATCGTGGGCGTAAGATATTTGAGAGGATCTGACCTTAGTACGAAAGGACCGGGTTGGACGCACCTACTGTGCACCAGTTGTCACGCCAGTGGCATAGCTGGGTAGCGGCGTGCGGACGGGATAAACGCTGAAAGCATCTAAGCGTGAAACCCACCTCAAGATGAGATATCTCTTATCATAAGATAGTAATGCCCCTTGTAGACCACAAGGTTGATAGGTCGGAGGTGTAAGCACAGTAATGTGTTTAGCTGACCGATACTAATAGGCAGAGGACTTGTTCTAACGAACAAATCCTCCTTCTGTCGCTAAATGTTATTTATAACGGTGTCCGCATCCGCGGACTGGCGATAGGCAGAGGACTTGTTCAAGAATTGTTGAACAAAATTGTATGAGTTACATACACAAACTCGAAGATTTATAGTATGCAGTAGACTCGTGTTGGATGTAGTGAAGACAGTGAATGGACGCATTGATTGTCAAAGTACCCAAAACGATTGTTCACTAACCATTATGTGTGTCTATAGCGGTAAGGTCCACCTGTTCCCATCCCGAACACAGAAGTTAAGCTTACCTGCGCCGATGATACTTGCTTGGAGACGAGCCGGAAAAGTAGGACGATGCACATTCCAATACAAACCTCGCGATGCGGGGTTTTTGTTTTGCGACTACTTTTCGGCTCTACTCGCCGGAAAAAGAATTCGCCCTTTGGGCTCATATGCCATTAATGTTAGTTTAACTGTACGCTCCGCGGACTGGGCAAAGGACGATGCACATTCCAATAAAACCTACCTTCACAGGGGTGTGGGTTTATGATATAATTGCGTTATGATCAAATTGAAAAATTGTATCGTATGTAAACATCGTAAGCTCGCCTTCACACCGCCCGACGCACTTTATCGTGGCGTTATCTGCAGCGTTAATGCAAAAGGCGATGAATGGTGGAAGTATAAATATGTTGGGAGGTACAAGATTTTGAGAAATGCTAAGGGGAAAGAGTTAAAGAACTATCCACGAGAACTGGAATTGGACGGAACCCAGCCAGAATGTTTGGCATATACACCCCAATCATAAATAGCCAAACACTAATGCCCAAGAAACCGCCGAAAACGGCTTTCTTATGTTATGTCATCCAGAGCACGTAGCCGAAGGGCGGAGTGCGAAGGACCTAGCGTAGCGTAGAGTTAAGTTAACCTTCTTAACCACACGAGGTCTTTTGATTTTGCGCGGAATGCCCAAATACAAAACCCGATATGTATGAAAGGTCCTGCTTTACCTCCTCGATGCTTGAATGCATTTCGGTTGGAATGTCTGGCTTTAACTGCTCTAACATTTCTTTTATTTCATAAATCTTTCTGCCAATGTGCATTGTTGTTTCCATATAGGTAATATATCCCGTTAACAGCGGGAAGTCAATAATTTTTCAGTTACTGACGGGATAATAACATATGAACTTTTGGGATATGATTACCGAGAACATCAAGAGAATAGTGGATTCGTCGGGAAGAAAGAAAATTCAAATTGCTCGGGACGCTGGCATAGCGTCGCAAACAATGTCAGATTTTTACTATGGAAAATCACACCCCTCCCTCGAAACCTTGAAAAAGCTCTGCCAAGTTCTGGACTGTGATTACAAAGATATCCTCGGCGACCTGAACTAACGAATTACTTGTCATGCCACGAATATTTTGTTACGATACAGTATGGAAAACGAACAAGAATCAAGAGGTGTTTGGATAATCACTGCCATCATTGGTGTGCTTGGACTTATTGCTGGTTTTATCTTTTGGGAAGGACTGGGCGGTTGGGTGCTGATGGGATTCATACCGCTTAACTGGGCTTTCGTAGTCATCGGAGGGTTCACCGCTCTTGCCGGTGTGTTTCTTGCCATTGTAACAAAACCCGCTGTCGCCGAGATTGACGAGAAGGGTGTTACTGAAGAATCGTAAATAGCGACCTAACCAGGCCATCTTGACGCAAGGTGGGCTTTTTTGGTAAACTAAATCATGCTAAAAACAAATATCATGTCGCAGGAGCAGGTCGACAGGCTCACTAATTATATACTTAGTATGCATGAATTTAAAGAAGTCATGGCTAAGGTTTCTGAATGTCGTGTATATCAAAGCATGACCACTAATAGATATTTAGAAGTTCTAGCAATAATTACCGAAGACCTGTCTCATATTCTTTGCAAATATATAAGCATGTACTGCAAACACAATAATAACGTCAAAATTGGGCGAGACCAAATCCGAAACCTTTGCACGCAACTGGGGATTACTAATGACAGAATGGCGGATATTGTGATAGCCAGAATAGCAGACGATCACGTAGCAATGCCAGATAGAGTGCTGGGGGAGGCTGGTGTTAAACTGAGAAAATGTTCTGAAGCTATCGGCGAAAAGGCTACCGGCGAAAATGCTAAGGCGCTGTTGACTAAGGTCAAAGATAAGTGCAAGCAAGGTCTAGAGAACATCGCCGGAAAGCCACCTGTCGGTCCATATTGATCTAGACAGCAGTTTTTTGGATGTCCGGACAGTTTGACGGATGTCGGGAATAAAATCACTGGCTCACTTAAAAGTGAGTATTAATTGCTTTCTTTTTCTTTATACTATGTTACATTAGTTAAGGGGAAACACAAATGAGAAGAGCGATTATCATAATATTTTCCATAGCGATTGGTGGATTCATCGGCTATATCGGGGTGGAAGCAATACAGACTTTTTTTGACGGGGTCCGGCTGTTGCCGGACGGTGCTGAATGGACGGACGTCATGCGTATTGAATTCCTGAACTATGCGTGGATTACTCTGTTTGGATTGATGCTAGTGCTGGTGCCACTTCTGTTTATCGGTCGTAAGAACAAAACAGGAATTGCGGCAGCACTGCTGACATTACATGTTTTCGCGCTTGGCATGCAAATGCAGCTGTTAATTTCAGCAACCGGAGTATTTGCAGGCATGGAAGTGTTGTACCTTGGCGCGTTCGTCGTAGCAATGATGCCGCTTTGTCTATTCAGTATAATCCTACTTATCAGTCATCTTTTAAGAAGCGAAGAACAAGTTGAAAGGCAACCAAAAGTAAAAAAAGAGAAGCCAGTAAAAGAAAAGGCGGTCAAGCAAGAGCCCGCGCCGCAAGTGGTGATAGCAGAAGAGCCAACCCCAGCACCACCAGCACCACCTGCGCAGGAAATTGCACCACAGCCACCGCAGCCGCAACCTCAGCAACCACAAATGCCGGCGCAGCCAATCCCGTCAGAACAAAAACAAGTTTTCACTCCACCCGACCCAGACCCGATTACACCATATACACCAAGCCCACCGTCACAACCAATGTAAAACAAAAACTCCGCGTTTGCGGAGTTTTTGTTTTACTCTTCTCTGTGATTTATACTCTGGTAAATGTCGCCGTATATGTCCAGTTACTGCGGCGGTAGGTGATGGTCAGGGTATTACCGTCATTGTTTATTCCAACGTAACGGCTTCCTATGAACGCATACTCCATATCTGTTACAACAATTCCACCTGTGCGCACAAGTGTCAAGTTGTTGCCATTAAGTGTGAATGTGCCTTCAGATACAACGTCGAACCAGTGCCAGTTCCAGAAATCAATCTCAGCAAAGTTACCTTCTTCGTCAAACTCGATAAAATAACCGCCTGCCCACAGTGGGTGACCTGGGGCTATATCTCGAAAGCTTGCTTGCGCATCTGGCAGTCCATCCGTTTGCATTCGGGTTAACTGCCAAATGCCGTTCAGCTGGTCACGCTCTGGTGCTGTGCCAACATCGTTCCATGCGCTTCCGCCACACCCAGTCAACATGACTATCGAGACAACAAGAACGATTGCAATTGTTAAAAATTTCTTCATATGTTCTCCTTATATATTACAGGGTACCACGTTTTTGTGAAAGTCATACATATATATTACTAAATGAAAAAGCTGACTACATGTACACTTGTTGCGAATGCGATTACCGCAATGGCAGGAAAGATTGGGGTAATCGAACCGGACGCGCTTACAAATACGGGATTCGGCTTGCTAAGCATCGCTACAATTTCAACAGTTAACACCGTGGTCAAAAATCCCAAGACCCGCAAGAAATTGGCGACATTGATATTGATTGGGAATTTGGCTATCGCTGGGGCAGGGGTTCACACGATGCTTGATGAAAATTCAACTGTCGCTGCAGGAGCAGGTCAAATGGCATTGGCAGGCGCATCCAGTGTACAAGCATTAAAAGCAATGGGGCTAAGCGATGACGAAAACCGTCCATCTTGACTGGAGGCATGAAGTCTGCTATCATTATGTATAAAGGCATAGGAGATGATTGATGGCAAAAAAGAAGACTATTTATTACGCGATGCGAAAACTCAATACGTGCGAAGATGGATGTGAAAACCATGAAAAAAGACCAGAAGATGCGTCGGAATACATTGACCTGAAAGACACGACTCCTATTAAATATAAAACACCTCCATCGATAAAGATAGCAAATCGCATGACACCTTGCGGAGAAATCTGCAATAAGTAAATTACGCTTCAACCGCAGCTTCCTGCGGTTTTTTTTTGGTCTTGAAGAATTTAATATAGAAAAGCAGAATCGAACCCAAAACAATAATTCCGTTAATAATGCCGATTATGTTAAAAAAGATAACCGCGTTAATGATAAAGAACGTTTGGAATCCAACAGCGGCACCTTTCATAATGTGGATAGCCTTTTTTGATTTCCACCAAGAGCCAAACGTGGAGACAGAAGAGAAGAACAATATCGGCCAGTCCGTCCAAACAACCCAGAACAACGAAACGGAAACAATCATGGCTGCCAAAAAGAAGATTAAAATAAAGTACGACCAGAACACAGGTGTCTCTTGCTTGCGGGTATTTTTCCAAATGAATGTTAGATTCTTTGCAATGTTGACAGCACTTGTCGCGGCAAGCCCATAATTCTCCAAAAGCATCATCGCAAAGAAGCCCAGGATGTTGGTTACGGTAAACGCCCACAGTAGTTTAGTTTTCTTTTTTTGTTGAAAACCATAAAACAGGGTAAAGACAATTAAAAACCCAAGGGCTTGGGAAACTATCCATTGCCATAATGGCACGTGCAAATCATTGATTAGGTTTTCAAACATGGTTTATGTGCCTTATTTTTGTTCACTGTTGTAAAGTTCAATAATTTCAAGTGCAAGCTTTTCGTCTTGAACCTGGGTCAGAACTTCTTCATCCGTAGTGTCGACTTTGTACACAAGGACCTCATCTTCTTCGTCTTCCAGGTGGCGCAAGATTGCATAAAGCGCGTCGTCCTTTGTGACAACGGCGATTTGTTCGAGCTCAACAGTATTACCTTCCTCGTCGAAAAGCACGATGTTTTGGTCGTTGTCGACTGACAACAACTGTTGCAGAATCTCTACATCTGCACTTTTGTTTTCTAATTTTTTCATAATAACTCCTTTATCCCTGAGGTTCTTCAGTGATCGCTGCCACAGGGCAGATGTTGACACATGTAAAGCACGCAACACATTTAGCTTGGTCGATCTTGTATTGTGTGCCTTCTTTGTTCAACGAGATTGCCATGACAGGGCAGGATGGTTCACACGCCCCACACGCAACGCATTCATCTGTGATGTTAATTATTTTTTTCATTCCCATATGATTGTAATAACATGGATGCCGCCACTTTGTCTATCATGTCTTTTATTTTTTTGGGGTCCTTGATGTGCTTGGTCTGCTTGATGTATTCTTCGGCTTCCCAACTGGTCAAAAGTTCATTATGGAAAACGACGGGGATGTTAAACTCTGCTTCCAGTTTTGCTCCGAACTCGCGAATGATGGGGCAGTTTGGGCTCTCGGTGCCGTCCTTGTATAAAGGAAGCCCAATGACGATTTTTTGCGTTCGTTGTTCGGTTATTATTTTCTTAAACTCGTTTATGAGACTTGTATTGTTAACAAGCGTACAAAGTGGCGTGGACATACCCATCGCACTCGTTGCAACGCCAATGCGTTTCTCACCATAGTCGATACCAAGTAGTTTCATATTATCACCACCATTGTCTTATAAGTCGCGCTAGCTATCGGATCCAGGGGTCACCCCTGGTCTTGCAAATTTTTTACGAACTCTAAAAACGTAGAAATATCCTTGAACTGTCGGTACACGGCGGCGAATCTGACATACGCAATCTCATCAAGTTTTTTTAACTCACTCATAACCAGGTCGCCAACTTTTGCACTTTGAACTTCTTGGTCCAGGGTAGACGACAGAGTCTTTTCAATGGTTTCGATTAGCTTGTTGATTTGCTCAATGGATACCGGACGTTTTTCCACGGCCTTTATTATTCCGTTGCGGATTTTCTGGGCGTTAAATGCCTCGCGTGTTCCATCTTTTTTAACAACCAAAAGTGGAACGATTTCCACGCTTTCATAGCTTGTGAATCGCTTGTTGCACTGGATGCACTCGCGCCTGCGGCGGATACTTGTGCCTGCCTCGTTCGCGCGACTGTCTACTACTTTATTGTCAGCAAATCCACAAAAAATGCATTTCATATCTCCAAGTATAACACAACCTTTTAGCTGCTGCAATTAGAGCATTGGAAACAAAGGAAAATTGTATAGATTAGGGCGTTCTATGGAAAGTGAATGTCTCATACAGTCGAAACTGTAATTGACCCTGTTGAAGAAGTGCCCAAGGATGCCACAAGGACGTAGTAAACACCGGCAGGCAAGGTAACAACACGACCTTCTGCGTAAATTGAACTGAGCAGATTGTCACCAGCAAATGTGTGTGCAATTAGAGAGCCACTGACATTATTTACCGTAATTGTGATTGCTGTCTGGGCAGAAAGTTCCAGTCGAAACCACATGCCAGCACTGTCTACCGTTACAACAGGTGATTCCTCGCCCAATGTAAGCGTAGGCGCCGCCGCAAGTATTGGTGTCATATCAATGATAGTCAACGAACCCAGAACAGTATTATTTTCCCATGTTGCAAGCAATACATAAAATACTCCAGCAGGTAAGGATGCTGTGTGAGCAAAGCCCCCATTATGGGCATGACGAACAAGTCGTGCCATGTTGTTTTGGCAAAATACTTGAACGCTAAGGGTGCGAATAAGCGGCTCTGTAAAAATGAACCGAACCGGAGTTTCTTGGGTGAGGGTGAGCCTGAACCAGATTCCTTCGCCTGTGATGCTTGATGTTGTCGAGGCTATGCCCAAGTTTATGTCTTGAGCCGCCGACAGCAGGATGTCCAAATCAGATATCAACACTGTCCCCGTTGAAAGGTCAGGAGTTGCAGTAATAATACCGGGTGAAGTGAATTTACGGACAAAGTATGTCCCTTGTAAAAGCATCGCAATTTGTCCGTCGCCCGCTCTGGAAAATAAAACTGAGTTTCTTAAATCGGCTTCGGCGAACATCATGGCTTCAACCGAACGACCCGCGGTCGTATTGGAAGAAATGCGCGCACGTGTGTTGCCTGAAACTTCCACCCGAAACCAAATCCCAATTGAATCAACCTGAGTCGAAGGGGTTGCAATGCCCACAGTCAACAACGGTGCATTTTCCAACAATTCATCAAGGTCATCAACACGTACCGCACCGGTCAGTGTTCCACTGCCGGAAATAGTGAGTTGAATGAAATACGTTCCTGCGACCAAGTTCGCCATACCAAGATGAAGTGCAGAAGTCAGTGCCAAGCTTGTCATGTTTTGTGTATGCAAACGCGCACTTAACATTCCATTCTGTGTCTGGCGCAAAATACCGAATTGTATTTGTGTGGCTTCTTCTAATTCGAGTCGAAACCATGAGCCAATAGTATTAACCGGAACAAATGGTGATGTCACTCCGAGCGCAAGCACAGGAGCTTCGTCCAGAATCCTGTTCCAATCATCAAGGTGCACGGTCCCTGTAGCGACGCCTCCTGTAGATGCGACGCGAATGATGTACTTGCCTGCGCTCAATGAAAAGGTTATCGGATGAACAGAAAAAGAAGCAAGTTGTGTTAAATTTGCATTGCTTCCGTGAAGTGTGGCGGTGAAGACGTTGCTTGCTGTACTTAGGAAGCCTAACCGTACCGACGTCTGCTCTTCAAGTTCAAACATAAACCAGGTGACCATTCCTTCACCAGAGTTAATCTGAGGAGACGCCTCGTCAACCAAAATCAAAGTTGCAACAAAACGAAACTCTACATGGTTATTATCTTCGGTACATACACGCCTTTCGCGTTCCGGTGCGTCGGATGATGCCGACTCATAAAATTCCCAGCCACCGAATGAATGTCCTGTTGCTGGTAGCACATTTGAACCTATAACGGTATTGCATCTTGTGCAACGAAGTTGTTCTAGACCACTTGTTGTGCATGTTGGTGCCGTCACAATGCTCCATGAATCTGAAGGCACATGGCCAAGTGCGGCAATCGGAGTTGACATTGTATGAGATGGGTTGTTTGCACAGGTGTAGTTACGCGAACCGGCGGTTGTGCATGTTGGATTGATTGTATGACTGTATTGAAAATCATGACCAGTTGGCGGTAAGACGTTTGTGTCTTCCACATGGTTGCATCGTGTGCAACGAAGTTCTTCAAGACCGCTTGTTGTACATGTTGGTGCCGTTACAATGCTCCAACCTGAAAACGCATGACCAAGTGCGGCAATTGGTGTTGACATTATATGCGATGGGTTATTGGCGCACGTATAGTTTCGCGACCCAGCAACTGTACATGTTGGATTGATTGTGTGGCTGTACTGAAAGTTATGACCAGTTGGCGACAAAACATTTGTGTTCCCCACATGGTTGCATCGCGTGCAGCGAATTTCCTCAAGGCCACTTGTTGTGCATGTTGGCGCCGTCACAACGCTCCAACCTGAAAATGCATGACCAAGCGCAGTAATTATCTCGTATGAAACCACATACCCGTCACTTACACGACGCAACTCGCGCCTGCCATTTTCTGTACATGTTGCTTCAACAACGATGTGCCACGCAGTAGCATTTTGATCACCTTCAGTATTTTCATCATCCTCTCCGAAACAAGCAACGAGAAACAAGCCCGATAATAACATAAGCACGGCAATACAAAGACCAACATACTTTTTCTTCATGAAATCTCCTTTTCCTTTCGATACATACTTTCCCTACCTGTAGGATAGGAAAGACTTAATCTTTTTAGTACCAGAGTCACAATTTAGTATAGCATAAAGCAATATAACATTTACTTCTGAGCCCTTTTCCTGATGACGTGCCTTGCGGTGAATGCCGTTGCGACTATTAATGCAACAATTGCAAGGATTATTCCCGCGAACTGCCATGCTGTTAACCCATACATTACAATGTAAATTGTTCTTACATATCCAACCGCTGCGGCTTCTAATACGGGATCAAAGTAAATGACTCGTGTATAGCGTTGATTGCGGTCAAGAGGACGTGCGACCTCGATTTGCGTTCCGTGGATAAGTTGCTCGCCAAGCAGTGGGTCATAACCTGGGCGACGGTAGACTTGTGCGAATTCTGTTCCTGGTGGAAGGTTTATTCGTGCGTTGAATGCTGGCTCGTCGAGAGACGGTGGCTCGTGATAGTTAATAACCCATTGGACGTTGATATATCCCACGAACTGACCATCTGGGTGTGGAACCCATCTGCCTTCGACCAATGAGATCGGCACTTCAAAGAACTCGAAGCCCAAAAGGTCTGGAATCATAATGCGACGACGAATATGTAATCCAGTTGGATGCGCAGTTCCAAGTACAGAATTGCGGTTGTTAAAGTTTTTTTCCACTGTCCCAACGTGCAGATTGAAATCCAACAGCGATGGGTACTTGGAAATGATGACTCCGTTCAGGATGACGCGGCCACTGTTTTCGTCTTCAGGTCGTCCAGCAGGAGCGCGCCAAGGCGAGCCAATAAATATCTCTTCGTATATTGCGTATGTCTCTGATGGTGGTTGCAGAAACCTGCGGTTAACAAATCCGGGTCTGTATGCTCCGGTTGATGGGTTTTGATACAGAACAAATGAATAGTCAAAGCTGTTACCGCCAAACACTGTGCTGTTATCCAAAACCATCAGCATCATGCCAGATTGAATGCGATGCAGTGGGCGAACAGAGTTCGGAAAGCCCCAGATAATAGGAGAGAAGTGCTGTGTAATCTGGACATAAAGCGGGTTGTTTTCATTCGGGATGCTTGGCATTCGTATTGGTGTTCGTGCGCGCCAGTCGAATGTTGGGCGTCCGTCAAATGTAAATAAACTGTCAAGTTCTAATGATTCAATCGCATGTTGTCTGCCAATCCAATAAAGCATGTTGTTAATTCGGTCAAAGGAAAGTGAAGGGCTGACGTTTACTGTTCTGCTGCCCAGCGTCATATTGGTGTTTGTGAACTGCAGGTTTCCGCTAAGAGTTCCTATGGTAACCAAAGTTGCTTGAGTATCAGAGATAGTAATGAGGTTTCCGAGGCTGTCAAGAGTGATGTCGCGCGTGCCAGATGGTAACGTAAAGGTCTCGAGTTGCGTGCCCGTTCCCAAGCAAATTGCAACATGGCCGCCAGATGTGTTAACCAGGAATAAAGTGTCGGTGCTTCGCAACCAAGGGTTGATTGCACCACGCGTAGCCGCGTTTAATCCAGTATTCGGCAGAACCTGTTCAAAAGTATTGCCAACCAATCTCATAACGCCACGTTGAGTGTCAACAGCAAACAGTTGTTGCGTCGCCGGATTGACGAACATGCTGACAATGTTTCCAATAGAATAAAGACCTTCATCGATAATGACTTGTGTTATTGGCAAGCCAATCAAGTTTCCGTTTAAGTCAAATCTCTGAACGCGGTTTTCGCGGTCATAAATGTAAACGATGTCATAGCCATTGAATACCATGGCACGTGCAATCGCGACTTCGCCAATCGCGGGACCTCTTTGTACAAAAGGCGTTGGCATTGGGTTTGTGCCACTGAAGTGTTTTAAATATGGGCTGTGGTCAGCAACGATAAAAGAACCTTCGCCGACAAGTGTCATAGCATTAGGAGAATTCAAAAATCCTTGGTTGTCTCCACGGTGTGCGACGACCACGTTGTTGAATACCAGATGATGTCTGTTGTTTATTATCTGGGTCCCGTATTGGTAGACCGCGTTTTTGGCTGAATCTATAACGAAGACTTGACTGCCTAGTGTTGTAAGAAAATGAGGGTTCTTGTTTGCACCGACAAGCATTGTTGGTGTTGAATCTTGTTCGACCTCGGTGAAGGAAAGTGTATTGATGTCAAACAAGATTAACTCTGATAAAGATATGAACGTGAACTGGGGTGCTCCTGGTGTGTTTACAAAGTTAAAGTTGCTGACGTTAAGGAAATCCTTTTCTTGGAAAATTGGTGTTTCGGTGCCTGCTAGATAGATACTGAATAAATCTATTGCGCCGATTTCGCTTGCCAGTAAATGAACAACACCATTATGGTTAGGCACAATGCCGCGAATAGAGTAGAAAGATGTTATGGCTGCAGAAGCGTGGTTGGAGATAATGGTCATCGAAGTTAGGCTAAGGTCATGCCAGCCATATTGCCCTGCGTCAGCAAAGAAGATTCGAACAGTATTTTCGATTGCATTATTAGGCGCAAGGTTGAAAATAGAGAAGTCATGCCCAGAAGTGTTGTATTGGAAAGTTGAAAAGCTAAGAGAGAATAGGTCATGGTTATTGCCACCACGAACGTCAGAAGTCAAGAAGACAAGATAGTCGGTATCTGTGAATAAGAATAATCTGTTGTGGGATTGTTCGATGTGTAGGAATTCATTGGGAAAGGGTGACGTTTGACTGATTCTGGCTCCAGTTGACCTGTAATGAGTAACAATTCTAAAGCCACCTGGTTCACGGTCAATTACATAAACAAAGTTATCACACGCAGTCATCATTTGCGGGTTGTTAAGAAACCCCCATCCGGACGGACGTGATGCTGCGGATATATTCGAATATGGCTGTACTACAAAAAGCGAAAGACCAAGAATTACTAGTCCCATAACCACTGCGAAAAATAGACCGCCGACGGCTTTCATACTTAGAGAGTAGCACATGATTGTCCGTTTTCTATAATGATTTTAATATTACATTTTTCGGGCTTATGACGTCAGCCGGTCAGGGGGTTATTGCAAATGGAATAGCGGGTGTTCTATAATTCCTCATCATCATAGTTATCGTCGTCAGTATAGACGAGCGGGAAAGGAGAGTAATGCGATTGGCGCTTTACTCTCTTTATCTTTGTGGAAGAGGAGGTAGGAACTTTGGAAAAGAACCAGTGCAATCGCATGGGAAAGAAGGCGAAGATGATAACAAGCGACGTTAAGAATAATGAAATGATTGTTACGGCGAAAAGCATTTGTACCTCCCGGGAATATAAGTTGCCACGGCCAGAGCGTCCGCAAAAGAGAAACACTGTCGAAAAAGGTGGATATACGCCACATGCAAAGCAACTGGGGTTCCATCGGGACCAGGGTCGAAATCGCTGGATATTCGGTGGCAACAGAACAGGAAAGACAAAATGCGGCGCGCAAGAAGTAGTCTGGTGGGCGCGAGGCAATCACCCATATCGCCCGAACAGAAAAGACACGATGGGTTGGGTGGTCAGCCTCAGCACCCAGGTTCAACGCGATGTAACCCAGGCGAAGATTCTGGAGCTTCTGAAAAAAGAAGATATTGTTGAAACCGTTATGATAAAAGGTCGCAAGACCAATCGCTCTAGCGGCATTATAGATTTCATCAAAGTCAAAAACGAGTTTGACGGAGAGAGCATCATCGCATTCAAGAGTTGCGAACAAGGCCGTGAAAAATTCCAGGGGACCAGTCTGGATTGGGTTTGGCTTGATGAAGAACCGCCAGAAGATATTTATCAAGAATGCGAACTGCGCGTCATTGACCGAACGGGTTGCATCTGGGGAACTATGACGCCACTGAAAGGGCGAACATGGGTTCATGAAAAAGTCTTTCTAAAAGACGGCGACGGAACAAGTGTGCACCAAATGTCATGGGAAGATAATCCGCATTTGCCGCAAGAAGAAGTCGCTAGAATGACGAAGCATCTAAGTCACGACGAATTAGAATCGCGCAAGTTCGGCAGATTCATGGACGGAACGGGATTAGTGTTCAGCGAGTTCTCGGACGAAAATATAGTAGAATCTGTCCCAGAGGGTCTGGAGATTTCTGTCAGCATAGATCCCGGGCATACTGCGCCTACTGCAATACTTTGGCTTGGAAAAAACAAGTACGGAGACGTATATGTTCTGAAGGACTATGCCGAGCCCCACAAGAACGTCGTAACAATTTCGCGATACATTCGCGAAAAGTGCGAGGAGATGGGAATCAACCACAATGAGACAACCATCTTGATGGACTCGGCGGCGAAGAATATGGTCTTCGGAATGGAGGAAGACGTAGTGACCCAGTTCCGCAAACAGGGCCTGGAAATTTATACCAACGTAAACAAAAGCGTCCAGTTCGGAATCATGCGACTGAAGGCGCTTTTTAAAAACGCAGACGGCGAACGCAAGCTGTTCGTTATGAAGAGCTGTACGAATCTTATTCGAGAGATTCGTTCGTACTATTGGGGCGATAGCGAGCGACCGGTTAAAAAGAACGACCACTGTATTGACGCATTGAGATATTTCGTTGCAACGGAACTGGAAAGACCCATTAAAGCGCACGCGCCAAAGACGGCACATGCAAAATTCAAGCGCAAATTAGTAAGAGGAGTAAGATAATGAAAAACGAGCTACTTTACAAGAAACCTAAACAGAAGAAAGATACAAGCAGGCAAGACTTGGTTGCATCTGTCATTAAAGATTTCGAAGACAGAAAACTGAAGCGAAAGTCATACGAGTTGCAATGGCGATTGAACGCCGAATTTCTGCATGGCAATCAGAACTCGTACGTCACAACCATGGATACGCTTGCAACGCTTGGGCGTCAGTTCCACTGGCAGCAGCGCGAAGTCTTTAACCACATAGCCCCGATTATCGAGGGTAGACTGGCGAAGTTAAACGACTTGCTAGAAAACAGGCATCAAGAAGGCGAAGATGAGCAGGTTGCTCCAGAAGTTTGCTACGTGCCATCTGCTGTTTGCCGTGCAGCAACGCAGTGGTCGGAAGTTGTTGGAACCGTTTTCTATAAGATTGTCTGGAACGACAAGAGGGGTCAAGTTCTTGGTGCCGAGGAAGACGGAGCACTTATCTACCAGGGCGAGGCAGAAGTAATCGTTATCAGCCCACATGAAATCTATCCAGACAACTTGGAAGCCACAAACATGGAAGAAGTTCGCAATCTAATCCACGCGAAGGAACTTCCTGTCGAGGTTGTTGATGAGCTGTGGGGTATTGATTTATCTGGCACGGAAAAGAAGACGGTTGTTGTAATTGAACGTTACGAAGCACCAACAAAATTGCATCCTAACGGCAGGTTGCTGATTGTCGCGCATGACCGACTTGCATACGATGGGGAACTGCCTTTTATCAACGGCGAAGATGATTCGCGAACATTTCCGTTTATCCGTCAGACCAGCGAGGACTACGTAGGTTCATTCTTTGGAAAAAGCATCATTGAACGCGCAATTCCTGTCCAGCGTGCCTACAACAACGTTAAGAACCGCAAGGCGGAATTCATGGCGCGACTTGCATGCGGAGTTCTGGCGGTAGAAGACGGCAGCGTGGATTTGGATAACTTGGAACAAGATGGATTGGCGCCAGGAAAAGTAATTGTATACCGCCAAGGGATGAGTGCACCAACATTTCTGGACACAGGTTCCATCCCGGCGGAACTTGCCAACGAAGAAGAAAAACTGCTTGCCGAGTTTGAGCTGATATCCGGTGGTGGTGACATCGCAAGGCAACAGTTCGGCTCGACCAGTGGCACGGCACTAGAAATCTTGGTCGAAAAAGATCGCGCGCGCCTAAGCCGAACCCTGTCAAATCTGCAAGCGGCAAGGGCAGCAGTCAACACCCATATCGTGCGACTTAGAAGGCAATTTGGAGTGGTATAATATTCTATGATTTACACAATTGGTTATGCTGGCATCAAAATTGAACAGTTTCTGGAGATTTTGAAAAAAGATGCAATCACCTATTTAATTGATGTACGAAGTACGCCGAGAAGCCAATACTTTCCAAGTTATAATGATAACTCACTTAAAAAAGCTCTTGCCGAGCGTGGCATAAAGTATGCAAATCTTAAAGACGAATTCGGGGCAAAGCAGGAAGATATTGGATTTATAACAAATGGGGTTGTTGACTTTGAAAAATTTGCGAGAAGCGAACAATTCGAGAAAGGTATATCCAAAGTTGTCGGACTTGTAAAAGATGGCGAAGTTGTTTGCATCATGTGTGCCGAGATTGACCCAATTGGCTGTCACAGAGCAATGCTTTGTGCTAGACATCTTGACGGCGTGAAGCATATCATTGCTAGAAAAGACAAAGTGATTGCAGAAAACCATGCGTTTCTAGAAGAAAGGCTAAAAAAGATGCACGGTATGCAGCAAAGCCTTTTTGTAGAGGATCTAGAAGTCGCATATAGAAAACAAAATCAAAAAATTGGTTATAGACCGAAAGGAAAAATGAATGAAAAAGAAAATTTGCATAATGACAAAATCCCTGAAGGATAAAGATTACTGTGTTGCAGGTATCGACATGGAAACTGGGGAGTGGGTGAGGTTAGTAAGTTCAAAAGATGGAGACTCTTGCCCGAAAGAATTCCTGGATGATAGTAAGGTAAATGTACTTGATGTCATTGAAGTTGGATTTAAATATCATGCGCCGTATAAGACTCAAAAAGAAAACTGGCTGATTGACGAAAGCATATTGCCGAAAAAACTGGGCACAAAGACAATCGAGCAAGTGATGAAGATAAGGTTATCAAGTGCTTCTCCATATGTTTTTGGTAACGACAAAAATGCATTGTCAACAGATGACGTCAAAAACCTTAATCACTCACTTGAAATCATCGAAGCAACGAAATTGTCATTTGATACGTCGCTCAAGGGGGATGGCAGACATCATTATAAAATTCACTTTACTTATAAAGGCAATCAATATCATCTATCGTTGACAGATCCAAAGTTCAGAGTTGAAGGAATTGATAGTTGGATAATTCCAAAAGCAATAATTGTAGTCAGTATTCCAAGCGAACCGTATGGCGAAAGCGAATTGTTTTATAAATTCGCTGCAAAGGTTTTCGTGCGATAATGGTTATCTTAAGAAGAGGCAAATCGACCAAATTTTTTATTGCAGATGAAACGAGTTGGCGATTTATTGACTAAATAGTTTCCACCTCGAGGGGGTAAGATTGCCGTTGTGATAATCCCAGACGGCAAAATTTTACCAATGTTTATTCCCATAAGAATCTTATGTTCTGGCTTGCGTTGAATTTTCTTTTTCGGAACTATGCCTGCAAAGACTTCATCGAAAAGTTGCTTATCCGCTTTGTTGTTTGAATGGTATGCGGTTTCCTTCTCGTCGATTAATCTTTTTATTTCGTGGAGGTCACGACCGGATTTGAACCGGCGACCTCGTCCTTACCAAGGACGTGCTCTACCTACTGAGCCACGTGACCACGCCGATAATTATAGCACAATAATCATCCCGTGTAAACGGGTGGTTATTATTTCAATCCAACATTAATGCTCACGAGCGCAGCGAGTATAGCAAAAGTGAAAATAAATTTCAAGGAGGAATTTAAAAATGGAAAACGAAACAATCGTGGAACACACCGAAATACTTTCGGAACAGGGCACACCCGACGGGGTTCCTGTTTTGGAAGAAAGTAGAACTCCACAAGATGAACAAGATGTTGTGCTTCTGGAAAGGTACAAGCAACTGCAAGCTGCCTTTACAAGACAAGCACAGGAACTTGCGGAATTTAAACGGGAGACGGCTAATGCCTGTGCGGCACATAAAATCGAGCCAGAGCCTCCCGTTTCCAAAGAACAAATCATCCAGGAATACCTTAGCGATTTGAAAACTAAACAAAGTCCCCCTGCCACTCTTGGCACTGGGGCAACCTTCATGCGCAGCGCCACAGAATCTCCGCGTTCTATGCGAGAAAGTGCGCAACTTGTGAAGGAGTACTTTAGTAGGAGATAGAACATGATTACAATTCAAACAGCTGAATCGGCGTTGAAGAATATCTATTTAGATACAATCATCAACGAAATAAACACAAAGACAAACCCGTTCCTTACAATGGTCGGGGCAAACACAAAAGAGGTCGCATCACGCGAGGCACGTGCAAACATTCGTTACGGTAACGAGGGCAGTGTCGCAGCGGCAACCGAGGACGGCGAATTGCCATTCGGTGATGAAGTTATCGTAGAAGCAACCAGTCCAATTAAAAACCTTTTCGGTACATTCCAAATTACCGACAAAGCAATCCGTGCAGCACAAAACGAGCCAGGCGCGTTTACGGCACTTTTGACAGGCGAGATGCAAAACCTTGTGGCGCAAGCACAGTCCAACCTGAACAGAATGGTTTACGGTAGTGGAAACCCATACCTTGCATTCACTTCAAGTATCTCAGGCAACACAATCACATTCCCAGAGCGTTTTGCAAAGAACTTTAAAGTTGGTATCCAGTTCAATGCATTAGACGCTGCAGGTAACCAGTTGAACACAGCAGTGCTAACAGTAGCAACAGTCGGTGTCAGTCAAATTACGTTTACAGGAACAATCCCTGCAACAAAGCAAGACCGTTTGTACTTGTATCCAGCGGAACTTGCAAATCTTGAAGTCAGTGGTGTTGACAGCATATTCGGCGATAAGCTGTACGATGTGGAATACGCAAAGCATCCACAAATCAAGCCACTTGTTGTGGAATGTGACAGTGCAAGTCTTGAAATTCTGGACGAAGCGGCGCTGCTTAACTTTTTTGACCAGTACGAAGAACATTGCCAGGGAAACCCAGCGGATATTCTTCTTACACACCCAAATGTTCGCAAGGCATTGTTCGAGAATCTTAAAGACCAACGCACAAACATCGACGTGACAGAGTTCGCCGGCGGATTCCGTGGGTTCAGCTTCAATGGCATTCCAATGTACTCTGATGTTAAATGTAAGGGTGGAACGTTGTATGCGCTGAATTCTCCATCGTTCTCGATGCAGCAGCTTTGCGACTGGACATGGATGACAGGTGACGACGGCGGAATTCTAAAGCGCCAAGACACAAAAGCGGCGTATACCGCAACACTTGTAAAATACGCAGAACTTGTCTGTGAAAAGCCATTCTTACAAGGAAAGGTTACGAACTTCGCGGCGAACAGCTGGAAGTAGGAGTTGAAAAATGATTAAGATTACACATGACTTGCTGAATATCGCACATCGTCTTGTTGAAATTGACAAGGATTACCATGTTTTCTATAACAATACGCTAGACCGATTTGAAGTTCACAACCGTGAACATCCTGATTTCTTATCGCTGTGTTTCACGGCATCGGAGCTCGATAACCGCGTGCTAGACACGGCGCGCAGAACTCGCAAAGAAAACTATGATGAAATTCAAGACGAAATCGACAAACACAATCAAGAGATTGAAATGCACGCGGCAAGCAAGGTTGTGCAGGCACAAACAAAACTTGCAGATATGCTGGCATATGCATCTTCCACAAGCCATGATGTCATCTTTACAAAAAAGGAGGAATGGCAATGACCATTCGTACAATTATAAACAACGCCGCAACCATCCTGGGAATGAGTGATATCATCCGGGCATTGAAAAACGGGGACAATGACGAGCAGTTGAGAGCAAACCAAAACTATAATGTTCTTTTGGGTTGCTTTAATTTGATGATTGCTCAAGTTGCTGCGGCTGCTCGCATTCCACTTGTCGAGTATGTTAAATCAAAAACTAAACTTGACGACATGCCGCTAAGTTCTCAGGGCCTGACGTATGGACTGCTTGCCGAGTATGCTTTTCTAAACGGCATGTTTAACGAAGCAAGGGTCTGGACAGTCAGGTTCGAGCAACTTCTGTTCCAGGAAATAACATCAGGCAGAAAAATCACGCTGCCAAGGGGAGGTAGAATATGATTCACAACATTCCCTTTAAGAACACGCGAAGTGTAACTTTTAATTGTGTAGACTTTACGGCACAAGTTAAACGCGGCAGCCGTCTTCGTCATGCTATCTATGGCCGAAATAATGTGGGGCTTTGTGTAACACCCAGAGGTTTCACAACTGGGATGGGTATAGGGCCACTTGCGTTCAATTTAATCAATCCAGCAAGTGGTAATACAGAGCGCCTGGCTGCTCGTGACTTTGACATACTTGGCGAGCGAATTCGCAGAGGATATTGCGCCGTGTCTGATATTCCAACGGTGGCTCTTTGGGTAAGAGACAGAGCAATTGCAATGAATGCATCTCATGGCTGGAATTTCTGGATAAACAATCAAGCAGAGATAAGGTCGCATGTTGCTTTTGCATCAGGAGTAAGTAACGGCAAACATCTAATATTTTCAGGTGGTTCAAACGGAGTTTGGTTTAGCGCAGACGACGGCAGAATGTTTACACAACTGCTGGAAGATGTGAGCGCAACTTCAATAGTAAACGTGTTCCAAAGGTTATTTGTAGCAAACGGTGCAAGTATTAGCTTCTCTGCGGCGCACGACCTAACAGATTTTGTTTCAGAAACAAGCGGCGAGTTACTGGTCCCAAGTGAACTGGGAAAAGCGCTTAGCTTGCACCAGCTGGACAACAACCGCTTGCTGGTTGTGCAGGAGGGTGGATTTTCAACCTTAGAAGTCATGCATGATCCGGCTAACTTTCAACTGAGAGAATTAGCAAGAAGTTTCCAGCCAGTCGTTCCAAACACAACCCAAGTATTCGGCGACGAGGTGTATTATCTAGCGCATGGCGGGATGTGCAGAATTCTTCGCAACGGCAGGGTAGAGCTACTGGATACACCAGTAGAATACCAGCCTAACTACGAGGGATACAGTTCTGCAATCTTTGAGAACCGGTACTATCTAACCCTTAGCGACAGAATCTTAGTAATTGAAAGATTCTTCGAAAGTTTCTCATTCATCGGAGATGTTAAGGCGCATTATCTGTTCCCAGTCCGCTCGGTCGAGGGCGAGAGCGCCCTTGCGGTTTTGGAAGACAGTTTCCCAACCCGAATCCACCAGGTGACACCAAGTGGACACTTTAAAACAAGTTCATTTTGGGGTGATGAGGAAGCCCGCAGATTACCCCAAGCTTGGGAATCCGAACCGTTCGGACTAAGCTACGCTGCGAATCGCCAATGGTTAAAGCAGCTGCTTATAAAAACAAACTGCAACTTGCGAGTGACGCTTACCGCGACAAGTACTGGCCGAGTTCAAACTCTGGACATCCAGCCAGACACCGAACTGCAACAGTTCAATATAAACCTACGCGGAGACATGTTCACGATAAAACTAGAAACAGAAGATCAGGATATCCAGGTCAGCGACCTGTCCGCTGTCGTCGCATTCGGGAGGTAGCATGAAACCACTGTTTCAAATCAAATACGAATTAAGAGTAGAAAAGGAGAGAGGGTATGGCTGTTCCAACTCATTTAACGGAAGCAGAGCGCCGACAAGTCAACGCAATCTTTGCGCGAATATGGAAAAAGTATCACGTGGCAGCAACAAGCCAGGCAGACGCAATCGAAATCAACACGCCACTAACAATGGAAGAAGCACGAATTGTTGCGCAGGCAGAGTTTGAAGTAATCAACATGACGCGCGTTGACCAAATTCATAACCGTGCGGACCATCAGATTTCTCGGCAAAACGATCGTCGGCGTGTAGCGCAAGAGCGTCATAATGTGCGCATCGCCAGAATCAATACGGATGCGCAACAAAGAGGGCTTGCCCTCAGTACTATCGTCTTATCGCAACTAGAGCGCGCGAACGCAGAAAAGCACTCCCAAGATCAGGTTTTCGACCGCGAGATTGAAAACATAGAGCTTGTAAGAAGTAACGGGCTTGCAAGGTTGCATGCGGATAACGACCAGCGTATCGAAGCGCTGGCAAAGCGCATCCATGCAGATTCACTCCGCACGAACATCGCGGCGGTTAGAGAGCGCTCGGCATCACAATCACGTGCTTACCGAGACCTGTTGCAACTGCAACAGGTAAGACTGGTTGCGCCAATTAACGTCCAACAAATGGCGGATGACGAAACTCACGGAACTCTGATGCACTGGCTGTTTACAAATAAAACGCCACAACAGGCGCGTGCCCTCGTTAACAACGACCCGGTCTTTACATGGAATTTCATTCTTTCCATGAACGCAACCAGATTCAGAAACGAAGTCCAGCGTCGCTCGCCTATATAAAAGAAAGGAGAAGGCATTATGTGGGAAAACGTTATGTCTATTGCCCTGAACTACGGATTGATGGCTGGTCTGTTTGTTGGGCTGATGGTTTATGTGCTTAAAGACGCTGCAAAGCGTGAAAGAAAACACATGGACATCATCAGTGCTCTTGCAGAAAAGTTCAAAGTCGTGGAAGATATCCAAAAAGAGATTGCAGACTTGAAATCCGAAATCAGGAGCAGAAAATGAAAGCATGGAGAATTAAACATTGGACAAAGAAAGTCAAAAGACTTATCAGAAGAAAGAAAAAGATGCTCGGCTGAGCATCTTTTTTCTTTAAATCGCTCCGATAAGTATTTTAATCGCTGAAATTATTTATTTCGTGATATAAAGTATTAGATGGCAAAGAAAATCACTATTGGAATAATAATCTTCATCGTTGTGGCGGTCAGCTTACGTGCAGTTATTGGTTGGATAAACCCCATCACCGAAGACGATTTTGAATTGACGATTAGTGTCAGCAGTCAAGAGTTTAACCAAGGTCAAGATATTGATGTCCATATAGAATTTAGGAACCTGAGATGGCGGACGCATTTTATCGAGCGAGGTAATCCTTTAATCGTGCCTTTTATTGTAGATTGTGTAGAATATGGCGGTGTGTATTTTTATTGTGGGATACGTCAGTTGGTTGCCGCGCGTAGTCTGTTGGGGGTACGTGCAACAAGAAGAATAACAATTTCAATGGGAAGACATTTACCTGCTGGAGAGCATGAGCTTATGGCTGATGCAATATTCAGCATCAGGCAGAATCGCTTGAGAATTGTATCAAGTGTTATTATTCTATCTGTAAATTAAGGAGGAAGTTATGAAAAAGTTTTTTAACAAATTATGTATTTTAGGATTATTGTGCACTTTTACTATTTTATCTCTCGGATTTACACCGAATGGATCTAGCCGAGAGTTGAGCCCTGTTGAAGTCTCAGAATCACTTGAAGTGAGGTGCTTGAGCACTATGCGGAGAGAGGCACTATTAGAAGAGACTATTGCAAATTACCAAGTAATGCTGGCGGATGGGAGAAGAGCTCATAATGACCAATTTGCAGGTATGTGGTATGACGCATCTGGGAGACTTAATGTTGGCATAACTAATGGAGGGAGGCGCCTTAGTAGGGACCCAAGTGTTGTTTATCACGCACATCGGTTTTCATATGATTTTCTTAATGAGGTTTTTGATGCGATTTGTGCGTTATTACCCAGATACTCAATTCGTTCTGTTGGTCTGGCGACGCCTTATAACAGGATTGATATAACAATTTCTGATGAAAATAATGTCGATGATATAAAGCGGCACCTGTACAGTTTGTCGCTTTTCCATGAGGGTGTTCTGAACGTGACTGTAGATAAAGATGATATCCATGTTGCTGAGTTAAGTTCTGACTATGAACTACACAATATGCGAACGCCAAATCTATCGGGGGCAATCCATGCTGGGGAGAGGATTCACGCCAATTTGGGAATGACAATGCTGAGATGGGGAACATTGTCTGCAATGGCGACGTGCAATAGAACTGGCAACAGAGGTATAATAACAAATCGCCACGTAGTTCAATTAGCTAATATGGTCCTTCATCATTCTTTTCCATTTCTTGGCTCTCGCGGGGAGATTGGCAACCCAAGTAATGGTGTATCTCAACTAATTGGGGATATAGACGCGGCGTTTATCCCGTTTAGATTTCCAAGTAACTGGCAATTTAATTCATCTGCGTCATATGGCAATGATATAATCCCTCGAACATATCGACTAGCCAATCCAGCAACCGTAATCGTTGGGTTGCCAGTTGTGAAGTTTGGTGCGGCGACTGGGAGGACCATAGGCGCAATAACAAACTCAAGAGCAATTAATGAGGTATCTCCTGGGGTATTTATGACCAATCAGATTAGGACATCAGCGCGCGCAATTGAGGGAGATAGCGGCTCTCCATTGTTCACAATTGATTCCTCTGGTCGTCATGTGTTGCTTGGTGCGCTTAATCATGCTGCAAGAGATGGGTCAGGTTCAGACGCAAGCAGGGCATATAACATCGAAAGAATTTTAAATGTAACAATCCAATCAGAAACAATTTCAGCACCCGCTTATCAAGTAATCACAAATGCAACACAGTTTAATAACATTCGAAACAACCCAAGAGGCAATTTTATGTTAAACGCAGATATTCATTTGTCTGGGCAATGGACACCAATTCACACATTTAGCGGCAGATTAAATGGTAACGGTCGTACAATTTTTGGCATGAATATTACTCGCCCTGGGCAATCAATCGCTAATGATACCCACTTAGGTCTTATTTCAAACTTGACAGGCGCTGTTCGAGACTTAACAATTCGTAACAGTCGTATTGATATTGCGTCAAATCATGCTGGAAACGGATGGATTAGGGCAGGGGTACTAGCAGGTTCAGTATGGCGTGTTGGGTCTGTTCATAATGTAAGAGTTGAAAGTAGCAATGTAATAGTTCACAGGGAGAGGTCTTCAATTGGTGGTGTGGCTGGTGAGATGAGAGGGTTTTCAGATAATACTCATGTTCTTGCCACTGAAGTATGGGGAAATGGAGACGTAGGTGGAATAGCAGGAAGTGTGCACGACCAGGGTTCAATTTTTAGAAGTTCAGTCGGCTCTCAGACTATGCTGAGGCATTACCATTATAGAAATTATAGGAGTGTCGGTGGCATCGCCGGCTTTCATGGGGATGGTTCTGGAGTTATTCGCAATGTTAGTGCCGTTAATGTAACGATAAGAAGAGAAAATAGACCAGGGGGACCAAGCATAGGGTCAATTATTGGACATAGTGCTGATGCATCTCGTCTTGCTGTCAGTACGTCAAGCGTATTGTTATCGACTCTAAATGCTCAGAATGTCAGAGGAGAGCAATTCCTAACTGTTCACATCGGCAGAGCAGGTCGAAGCTTACTCATGAATGTTTGGGACGAAGGTCGAGGTGACGACATCTCCATGCTCTGCGAACGATGCAGCCAAAAAGATCCAGCCGACGTATGCGCAAACTGCGCCGATTGTATTGCCTTCAGGAAATGGTATCGCTATGTTAACGGGATATCCGGTTGTCAGTGGCAGCAGGTTGCTTAAACAACGCAAGTGCAATTGCCACTTTTGTCCGTGGATAATTGTCGCGATTCAATATCGGCAACAACATTCCGGTTCGAGAAGCATCAGGTCAAACCATCTTCGGGACCAGTTTCGCCATCCCGATGTCGGTCGTGACTGAATTTTATTTGACTTAGGCTTCAATTGTACATAAAATTTATGTACAGGAGGAAGGTGTAATGAGAGGAAGAAGTATGGGGGGCAGAAGCATGGGTCGCAGGCGTCCAATGATGGGCGGAATGGCTGCGGGCATGATGATGGGAGCGGCTATGTCCGGCGGTCGTCGTGGTGGCGGCATGGGAGTCGTCGGCGAAGTCATGCGAATTAAACTAATGAAGCAAGCAATCAGCGGTATAATGTCTGGAGTGGTATTCGGGATTATCGGTATCATTCTTATCGCGGTAGGAATCGGGGCAGAGAACGGCGGACCACTTGCAATCTTTGGCGCAATCATGTTGCTGATTGGTATTATCTGTATCCTGTTCGGTATCTTTAAATTCAAGCTGGTCAGAAACATGGGTCGCGGACCAATGATGGACCAAGGTCACCCAGACCAATGGGGCGGACAAATGCCACCACAACAAGGTGGAGGCTTCCAAAACCCACAACACCCACCACAACAATGGTAAAATCCAAAACCCTCGCAACCGAGGGTTTTTTGTTGGCGATAAGAAATATTTATTGGGGTGATAAGTATTTCTTATCGCTCATTCCTTGACAGTTTATTTATTCTTCGATATATCTATAGTAGATGCAGAAAGAGGTAAAGGAGAGAAAAGTAGCCAAGAAGTACTTGTGGATAATTACAGTGCTTGTTCTAGGTGCTTTTTTTAGTACTATATTTGCGATATACAGACCGACCTATGATTTCACTGAAATCTTTCCATTGCGATTTGGCGTATCGCGCTTTGTCGTTGGAATGGTCGTTACTGTTGTGGTGGCGACGTTTATTTACTTTTATTTAAAAAGAAAGTCTTTTGTTGAGTGCGGGAGAGGAGGGGAGGAATGAAAAAGATAGTAGGTGGGATTTTTTGCTTTGTTCTAGCGGTGGTATCAATTCCGCTAATGGGTTTTACGCCTGATTCGCAATCATGTTGCTGATTGGTATTATCTGTATCCTGTTCGGTATCTTTAAATTCAAGCTGGTCAGAAA
>Ga0123355_10002573_pt1 | contig 25718 bp, 13 predicted proteins | sample TergutEmb28metaG_3_FD_89872 | JGI IMG/M metagenome (GOLD analysis project Ga0123355, IMG submission 89872) | Embiratermes neotenicus P1 segment gut microbial communities from Petit-Saut dam, French Guiana - Emb289 P1 | ecosystem: Host-associated > Arthropoda: Insects > Digestive system > Gut ...
TCCACTTTTGGTTGCGTAAGCCCTCTTTGTCTAGCTCTGCGCGTAGAATTGCTACTCGCGTTTGCTCTATTTCAAATTGGGTTACTAAGCCTAGTGCGTAGTTTTTTTGTACTGTTTCTAGTAGCTCGTGGGCGCGAGCGTATTCTACTTGTAAGGCTTCGTATTGGGATTGTAGCGTTTGTAGTTCTGTGTAGCCGCGTAGTAGAGAAGCCTCTGTCGAGCGGATTGTTTGCTCGTGGCTGATTTGGGCACGCTCTACTGATTCTTGTAGGCGGATTCTTGTGCGAATGCTTTCTATTTCTTCATCTTCGTCGGTTAGATAGGTACGCCAAATGTTATGATTGTGACGGCGATTTGTGTTTAATGCACGTTGGCGGTCGTGGGCTGTTATTGATAAATTGCCGCGTGTACCCGTGTATGCCCATCTTGCGTCTATTGCGCGGTCTATATCCAGTTGTGATAGACGAACTGCATGGGTGGTGGGTAAAATTGCGGTGATGTGTGCTTCAAGGTCTTCAGGCATTTCTGGAATTTCGCGTTCAAAATCTATTACCGTGTACTGGAATAGCGACTGCCCCAGAAGATAATTCATATTTTGCATTAAAGTAACGGAAGCACGATTCAAGTCATCTAACTGATTACGGTTTTGATTTAGATTATGGCGTGCCGTGTTTAAATCGTTGGTGCTTACCAAACCTACACCGTACATTATCATCATTCGCTCTAGCCCCTGCTCTGATAGGGCTATGCTTGCCTCAAGCAGTTCAGCCATTCTGTTTAGGTCTGACGATGCCGTAATCATATTGCGTAATCCAAATTCCATTGCTATCTGGGCCTGCTCTTGATTCATACGTAGCATTGCCGCAGTTCTATCCATTTCGTTCAAGCCTTGTTGGGTGTTTCTTCTCATTTCTTCGATTCTTTCTGGTTCGCGTAGGCGGTTTATTTCGCGGCTTAGTTCATTGCGTTGGTGTTGCAATGAATCTATTTGCCCACGCATATCGGGTGCAGACATGGCTACCATTCCTGCAACGGCAGTATTCAGGGCGATTACATGTTCTGGTGACGCGCCTTCTGCAATTCCCGCTATGCTCCATTGCATTCCTGCTAACGCCGCATCTGTGGCATCACCAATCATGCTTTGGGCGGCTCTCATACTAGATAGACCCATGTCAATATCCATTAGCATGTCTTCCATTGCGCGAGTTTGCAATGTTCCGCGTCCACTGTTTAAACGCTCCATTTCGTCCGTTAGAAAACGGCGATTTAATTCCATGTCGCGTATTGCAATGTTAATGTCGTTTACCACCAGCATGTCGGCTAATGCCAAACTTACTGCTTCATCATAAGTGATGGTGACAGTGTTATCCTCTGGCTCTGTGGCGGCAATTGCGTAGGCAATGGGCATCACTGCGATTGTCACCAAACATACAAGGAACTTCCATTTCTTCATTACGACACCTCCTGTTGATTTTCCTCGGCTAAAGCGGCCGCGGCGCGTTCTCGTGCTTTCCTAGCCTTCTTACCGCCGATAATCAAGTAGAACGTAGGCAGAAGAAGAAGTGCCAGCAAAGTAGACGCGGTAAGCCCGCCGATAACTGTTATACCAAGCCCCTGCATCATATCGTCGCCGATACCTAATGCGAGGGGAAGCATTGCAAGAACACTGGTAAGTGTAATCATAAGAATCGGGCGAAGTCTAGTGCGTCCTGCGTGAATCAAGGCTTCATACAATTCCATTGTGTCAAGATTTCTATTGGCTGTATCCACGAAGAGGATTCCATTATTAACAACCAAACTGATAAGAATAAGAAAGCCCAACAGCGAAACCATGTTAATAGTAACGCCCGCAAGAATCATAAGAAACAGCGAACCAATAACGGCAAGCGGAATACAAGTCATAACCATAAGCGAGTGTCGAACAGATTCAAACTGAATGGACATAACCATAAACACCAGCAAAATCGCAACTACAATTGCCATACCTAACGCAGTAAGTTCGTCAATCATCATTTCGTCGTTTAGGCTGCGACCTAGTCCTACACCGTGAGGGAAGTCTAGTTCGTTTACGCTTGCTAGAATTTCAGCGGCGGCAGTAAATCTTGCGGCCTCTGACGTAACGGCAGAAATTGTAACGGAGTACATCCCGTTTTGTTTAAAAATAATCTGAGGCGTATCGGTAAACTGAATTGTAGCGATGTCGGAAAGCGGAACAAACATTCCAGTAGCCGACATAATCATCATATTTTGAATATCGCTAACAGATTCATAACGCCCCTGCGGATACTGCACCCAAACAGAATACCGCTGCCCATCAATGGTCATTGCGGAAACTTCCGTACCATTAAGCCCAAGGAAAACGGCACTTAGCACCATTTGCGGAACAACATTTCGCGCCGCCGCCATAAATGGGTCAACGCGAATTTCCGCTTGCGGAGTAGCCCGCGCAACAGATGAGTTCACGCGAATAACATCGGGGTGTGAGTTCATGATGTTTTCTACCATTGCGGCGGCATCACGAACGCTATCAAGGTCGTCGCCTTCAAGCATAATGCCAACGCCCGCGTCCATAGCCATTGCGATTGAACCCGAAGTAATATCAATATCGGCATTGAGAATATGCCCTGTTTCAAAACGGAATTGCTCAATTACTTCGCTAGTTTGCATCTCTCGATTACTGTACAGAAATGCGGTAAGTGTTGCCCCGCCCATGCCAGTGCGTAGAGTAAAGCTTTCAACGTCGGGGTGAACGGCGACTATATCTTCGAGGTCAACCAGAATTGCGTCAACACTTTCCAAATTAAGCCCTGGTCGCGTGTTTACTGATATTGAAACAATTCCTTCGTCCATAGGTGGCATAAGTTCAAAGTTCATGAAGGTAGCCGCAAGGAAAACCGTAAGCACCATTATTCCAATGGTTGCAAGCACAACAATCGCTTTCTTCCGCAAAGTGAATTGAAGTATACGGGCATAACCATTTTCAATGCGCTTGAAAAGTCTTGCGATAGGGGCATTTTCTCTTTCAATTGGTCTGAACCGTACAAAGAACAACGGAACCAAAGTAATAGCCGATACCAACGAAGCCACCAGCGCGAAAACAATTGAGAATCCAAGCGGTGCGAACATTTGTCCAGCCATACCGTCAATGGTAGCAAGCGGCACGAATACCGCAACAGTTGTAAGTGTTACCGCCATAATGGAAAGCAAAACAGCTTTTGTTCCAGCCACGGCAGAATCCCTATAACCATGGATTTGCTTCTTAGCGTTCATACAGCTATCAATTACAACGATAGCGTTATCAACCATCATACCAACACCGATAACCAATCCGCTCATGGAAATCATGTTAAGAGTGTACCCCATAAAATCCATGAAAATAAACGTAATAATTAGCGAAATCGGCATGGAACTTCCAACAATAAGCGCGGCGCGGAAATCCCCAAGGAAGAGCCAAAGAACAATCATAGCCAACAAAACAGCAAGAATTAGCGTTTGCGCAATGGAGAAAATGGATTCGGCTATACGGTCGCTTTCGTCGTCTACTACTGTTATTGAAATATCTGGGTTGTCTCGCAGAATTGAATTGATTACGCGGGTTACTTCGCCAGATGTTCTGTTCGCGCTAACCGCTTGCGGATTTTGTATGTTTACTGTGATATTTTCCATGCCGTTGTGTCGGCTTATGGAAGCGGCATCTTTTGTGGAGACTGTTATATTTGCTACGTCTGCAACGCGTACTACATCACCCGTCATTAGGGTAATGGGGATTCTGCTTAACTCGGCTATGGATTCATGGGCAACTTCAATACGAATACCCAAGTTCACATTGCCAAATGCCGCTGTTCCCAATGGTGCGGCAAACTCCGCTCCACTAATAGCTTGAATCACGCTACCCGACGTAAGATTATGTTCGCGTAGCATTTCTTCAATTACTTCCACTCGGATATAGTATTCACGCCCACCAAAAACATCTACACTTGCGACGCTTCCAAGGCGGCTTAATTGTGGTACAATTTCATTTTCTACATAGTAACGCAAATTTCCAATGGACTCCGACTGAATTGATAACACCATTACAGGCGCAGAGTTCATGTCAATTTCCATTACGATTGGTGTCATTGCGTCATCTGGCAAGCGATTGGCTATGCCGTCTACCGTTCGTGACACGCTGGTATATGCGCGGTTCATGTCATATCCAAATTCAAATTGCAACATCAATATAGATACGTTTTCCATAGATTGCGAAATCACATTGCGCAATCCGCTTTCCGCGCTAAGGGAATCTTTTATTACGCTTGTTACCAAAAGTTCTACGTCTTCTGGGCCCGCACCAGGGTAAATTGTTTGTACAACCAGCATTGGCATTTCCATGTCGGGAATCATTTCCTGCGGCATGGAGAAAATCGCCATTGCACCAAAAATCAAGATTGCGGCGATTATCATGATTGCCGTTACTGGCCGCCTAACTATTATTTCTGTAAGCTTTATCACCTAATCACCCCTCGACAATTTCGATTTCTACGCCGTCTGCGAGGCGAGCATTCCATGTGCTGATTATTTCGTCAGAGGTGGATATGCCAGAAATGACTTCCGCATAATCCGCGTCGAATACACCGAGAGTAACTTGTACGCGTCTCGCGCTTGCGCCGTCTGCGATATACACATGCGGAACACCTCTCTCGTAGTGAATTGCACTTAGGGGTAGGATTATTACGCCTTCGGCGCGTTGTGCATCTGCGAATACACGCACGGTTGTTCCACCCAAAAGAGTTGCAGGCGGATTAGGAATACTTGCACGAATGGTAAGCAATCCACTATGGTCTACAACCGCCGCGATTTCTGTGATTGCGCCAGTAAGATACTCACGACCATCATGAAGGGTGATGCTATCGCCTTGTTGCAAATGCGCCGCAGAACCACGCGGCACACGGAATGTAACAGTCATGCTATCCTGCTCCGCAATGATAAACGCTGGTGCTTGCGGATTCGCAAAACCAAATTCGTCTACATTACGCATTGTAACCACGCCGCCTATTGGCGCACGAACTTCCGCGTCATCAAGACGGCTGTTGACCGTTTCAAGGTTTACTAAAATTATATTTCTTGCCGCTTGCGCTTGGGATAATCCGTCTTGCGCTCTGCGTCTGTTTTCGTCGGGAGCATCTTCTTGTAGGATTCTTAGTCCTGCTTGCGCTTGCGCTAGTCCCGCTTGCGCTTGCGTTAGCCCAACATTTGCCATATAGTAGCCGCTTCTCGCTCTTTCCAAACCAGCCGCAGCATTTGTGTAACCTGCTTCGGCTTGGTCGAAAACACTGCGCGATACCACGCCAGCTTCAAACAAAGTTGTCGTATCTGTGAAAGCTTGATAAGCCATGTCGTAACCCATTTGCGCTTGCTCTATGCCAATGCGTGCTTGCTCGACATTTTGCTCCGCTTGACGAATCCCCGCCTCCGCTTGAACTACTCCACCAGAAGCCGCAAGCAACTGACTTTGCATCGCGCTACCTTCCACAAGCTGAACGCCCGTTTGCGCCGCTCTAACGGTAGCATCTTGAACACGCAATTGCGCTTCAAGCGCGGCTATATTTGAAAGTATATCCGTAGTATCTATTCTGAATAAAACTTCGCCAGCCTCAACCATATCGCCAACACTAAAGTAAACAGACTGCACTTCTCCAGGCAAACGCGGAATAACCGCCACCTGCTGATTAGGTTGCATTGTTCCAATGTATTCTCCAAGCACCACAATATCCCCAACTTGGGGCATAATCGTGCTTACTGGAATGCTGGCGCGTATTGCCACTGCCGCCGTAACTTCTTCCCCACCGCCACAGGCAGTCAAAGGCAACATCAACGCCCCAAATACGGAAACAAGTAACACACCCTTTGATAATCCCGTCATGTATCTTTTCATGTTAAATTCCCTTCCCTCTATGTCATCTCTAGGGCGTGTTCCCACTACGGAAATGGTGCGATTTTTGCGGCAATTTTTCGCCAATCAAGGAGGGTTTCGCGCCGCGTCCTAGGAGGACGCAAGCGAAATCCCGACGCAGAGTGGCGGAAAATTGACCAAAAAGCGTGCCATTTTCGTAGTGGGAACACGCCCTTATTTACTGTCTAAGATTTTAGCCTAAGAAGTTAAACGCAAGTTAAACTAACCCGACGCGTTTGTTTAAGTTTTGTTTAACATCACTCCACGTAAAGAAATACCACAACCGAAAATGTGCTGTAGGTATGGCTAATTTTCATATGCCCATTATATTTTTCCAGCGAGCGTTTGACATTTTTTAGCCCATAACCATGGCCGCTTTTGTTTTTTGAAGACGTTGGCAACTCGTCTGTCTGTTCGGCGTAAAAAACATGGCCGTTAAATGAGTTTTCCACTTTTATATATAAATTACACTTGTTGAACTCTATATCCAGCTTTATAACTTTTTTGTCAACTTTTGCAACGGCATTTAGGGCATTGTCCAAAAGATTACCAAGTATTGTTGTAACATCAGCAACATCCATATTAAGCACAGGCGGAACAATCATTTTTATATCCAAGCGAATATTATCACTGTCTGCGTTTTTTAATTTGTAGTTGATTATGCTGTCGAAGACCACATTGCCTGTTTCGCTGTAAACTTCGCTTCCGCCTATGTCGTCCAGCAACGTGTCCAGATAATTTGTTATTTCGGTGGCATTAGCCTTTGTAGCATACCCCTTGAGTGTGGCCAGATGGGTTTTCATGTCATGCCTTACAGATTTCACCTTGTCCATAGATTCTTGCATAATTTCGCATTGCGCAAAATAATATTCCTTCTCCTGTGCCTGCAATGTTGTTTGCACCTTATTTTCAAATTCGGCAACCATCATATTTAGCAAATAAACAATGAAAATGTTAAACGTATGCCACGAAAGCACAATAGCCAGCCCTTCAAAAATTGGTAAATCAAACGCATTAAAAATTGTAACCACTATCAATAAAACTTGCCCAATTAAAAGTGGGATTCTAAAAGCGGGTATATCTGCTGGTTTCTTTTTAATATTAGCAAACCGCTTATGTATAATCACCATAAGTAATAACGAAAGTAACGCAACAATGATAAAATTAACAGTATTGCGGTGCGAATCCAAAACACCAAAACTAATGTCGCTAAAAAGATTAACCGTAAAACTATTGATACTTAACACTGCATAAAAAAAACCTAGCGCATTTAATTTTGTCAACACATTAGCGTCGTAGTTCAAAGTTATAGCAAAAAAAAATGGTGCGGCAAGTATCGCCCCCACAAGGAGCGGCACAGGAACAAAGAAAACAAAAATCAGCGCGCATATTGTAACAGGCACATGCAAAAGTATAACAGATTCCTTACTCTTCCGCGATTCAAATAAAACAGACATAGCTATATTAAATGTAAGCAACACCAAAACAATAGCAGTAATATTTAATAAATAAGCAATCACGTTACAACTCCTTTTTTTGTACTACAAATAAAGGTTGAGGGGCTGTTGCCAACTGCAAAACGCAGTTGACAACAGCCCCGTATTGACGTTGACTTTGATACAATCGCTGGAAGTGTTCGAACAGCCTGATTTTTGCATTTTTTTTGGTGCCGGTGTATGATTTTCGCATAAATATATATCTTAAACGACACACCTGTAAAAATATCTCACTTTCGTTCGCACCCCTTGTGCGACACTTGAACACGAAATCAGAACCTTTACACGATTGCATAGGTTTCGTGTTAAGGTTCTCGTTCCTGAAAAAATGCTTATTTTGTACGCAAGCATATCTTATTGAAATAACTATCTTAATTATTAGGTTAATTCTTGTTTTTTCCAATAATCCGTCATTTTAATTAAATTATTTATTGCTTCATTGTTCGGGTTAGCCCAATTTACGTTGCATATGGTATTAAATTCTTCGCTAAGTTCTTTTCTTGCACACTTTTTAGGATAACAATTTCTGCATATCTTCATTTTGCTGTTGATAAACTCCCGCAGATTTTCGTTATCAATAAACGTATCAAAATCCGTCGGTGTATAAGGCGCAGGGTTGCCGAAAAGAGTCGGCATCAGTTCGACCGTCCAATTTGCTTTTTTACGTCCAACCGTAATTCTGAAAATCCTCGTATCGCCATAATTGACTTTCCATGCGTTTGGTGACATATGTTGCGAAGATAGTTTGTTTTCAGATAAAAACGATATAAATTTTAACGCGTTAGCTTTGTCCTCACCGTTCAATGATTCGGACATAGCAATCGCTATTTTAGATTTTAATGCAGACGTTACTGCATTATCATATTTATTATGTTTATTGTTTATATGTTTTATTTTTGCGGTAATAAATTCTTTTGTTATATCAAAATCTTGCGGTAACGGATTACCATTGGCGGTATCGTATAAACATTGACACACAACCGTATCATGGCGGTTTTTGCAAACATTGCGATATTCATTGCCGTTAATAATTATTTGTTTTATAACGTTATCGCAAGGGTTTTTAGGTTTTCCGCAAGTATTACAAAAACAAATATTTTTTGCCAGCGTATCTTGTGCGTCTTTAGAAAATTGCGATAAATATCCAGTTAATTCATCAGGTAAAACCGTTTCGACATTGATAAGCAACCAGTTTTCGATATACTTAAAACCATTTCCTATTTTAATCGAAAGAATCGGTTCGCCTTTATATTTTGCTTTCCAATGGCTTGTGTGAAACCAACCCATTTTAATTTTATATTCATGCAATAACGTTAAAACATCGTCCAATCCTTTTTTTAATACAGGGTCGGTTATAAAAATATCTCGTATCATGTCGATAGAAGGGCGATTTTTCTTTTGTGCCGCTACCGAATAAATCTCGTTACTCATATCCATTTGGATTTCCCGCCTTCGTTTAATATAAATTTTGTTCGCAATTCCTAATTACAACTATAGCATATATGCGTGTCTCATGCATCCAAAAATAAAAAGGACGTTTGGCAGCCGTGTGATTGTATCATCACTACAAGCCAAACCCCCTTAGTGTTACATTTGTAATACTAATTTAAATTTTAAACCTCTCAACCAAAGACTTCAACACGCTTGCTTGGCTGGAAAGTTCTTCGCAAACGGAAGCACTGTCTTGTACAGCAATAGCGTTTTCGGAGGTGCCGCGATAAATTGATTCCATGCTGTTTTGAATTTTTTCAACTTCCCCCGCCTGTGCGGTTGAAACATCTGCAATGCTTACCATTGCTTCGGTTGCCCTGTCCATCATTTCTACTATCTTGTGCAATGCATCAGAAGTGCGTTCGGATTTTTTAACGCCTTCGTCTACGCGGGCTATAGACTTGTTAATCATAGCGGTTGTTTCCCTTGCGGCATCGGCACTTCTTCCTGCTAGGTTGCGTACCTCGTCTGCTACTACAGAGAAGCCCCTACCGTGTTCGCCAGCGCGAGCGGCCTCTACAGAAGCGTTTAAGGCCAACAAATTTGTCTGGAAGGCTATGCCCTCTATAATGCCAGCGACTTTTGCTATTTCTGCCGAAGACAATTTTATTTCGTCCATAGTTACGGACATATCTTGAACATGATGTTCGCCATCTTTTGCGGCGGCTTGAACCTGTAGCGCAAGTTCACCCGTTGATTGCAGGTCTTGGGCATTTTGCTGTGTGTGTTTGGTTAGTGCGTCAACTGCGCCGCGTATTTCGCCTATTGCGGTTGCTTGTTCTTCAAAGCTTACCATTAGACTCTGGGTAGATTGCGCAATTTGCCCCGCGCCACTATCAACCTGTGTTGTGGCATTTTGAATCTCCGACACCAGATTTCCAATAGAACTTATCAGCCCTTCCATAGATTGCTTAATGGTAGCAAAATCGCCCATGTAACTCTGCTGAATACTCACATCAAAATTACCATCAGAAAATTCCTGTAGCAAATGAGAAATTTCATCTGTATAACCCTTGATAAAGGTAATCGCATGGTCAATGGTGTCGCTAATTTTCTTATACGCGGCGGCGGCAGAAGCGGTATCTTTATCGGGAGATTCGGGTCTATAATTAAACTGCAACAAGCCCTTTGCAAGACCATCACGAAGCGATTTTGTAATATCAGATGCTTCATTTTCTTGATACGTGCTTACCCTATCCGAACGCTGTTGCGCCAAAACAACTTCTGTTGTGTCAAAGGCAAAGTTCATGTACGCAGTGACTTTTCCCTTATTATTCTTGATTGGCACAATGCTATGGGTTGCATATGTGCGACCGTTGGGCAACATTACCTCTACAGGATAGATGACGCTTTTTTCCGTTGCAACTGCTTGGTCAAATTTTTCCATCATGAAATCAACCACATCGGAAGGAACTGCATCACGCAAATGCTTTCCAATTACATCATTAGCAAAGCCATCTTTTTTGTTGTATTCATTTATAAAGGTGACACGACGTTCTACATCAAAAATTATTATGCCACCTTCCAAGCCATCAAGGTATTGAACAAAACTTTTTGCCGCCTCTTCAACGCCATCAAGGATTTCTTGGAAATCGCCCTTAGCCGAAAACGCGTTTTCTCTTTGCGCAAAATACCCCCGTACAATTCCTCTGTTGCGATTTTGAATTTCAGTAATCATAGCGGCAATTTCTTCCTGCATGTCGCCGAAAGAATTTTCAAGCACGCCCAACTCATCTGGATTAATTTTCGAGCGGTCTATGTTTACGTTGATATTCCCAGCCGCCACAGCTTTAACCTTATTCATAATATTGCCAAGCGGCCGCAGCGTAAGCTGGATTAAAATAAACATAGTGACAACAATAATCAAACTACCCACAACAGTAGCGACAATTATATTTCGCACCTGCGTTCCAGTAGTGGCAATGGCAACCTCTCTGCAAATGCCTATAAAAAACATACCTGTAGCTTCGCCTTCCATACCATACAACGGGAAGTAATACGCAAGATAGGGCAGTATTCCCAAAATGTTTAGGGGAAGTATTATGTGTTCGTGATTAACCAGCACAGTTTCGGCAATATCTGGACGCACTTGTGTGCCAGAAGTTCGCATATTGGTTGCGGGATTAACGAGTGTAGTTGCGACAGATGTATTTTCACTAAAAACAGTAAAATCCACTCCAAATATATCGCCAAGTCTATCTACAAAGTCATACGTCCCTATATCAAAATTAACCACAATAGTGCCTATGATTCTATCCCCGTCCATAATTGGCGCAGAGGAAGTAATCGCCATAGACGCAGTTGGAGATGTTCCATAAAATGTAATAATATCCCCACCCAACGCAGACGCAACCACGGGCGTATAACCAATATCATCACCAACATACGCCCGCAAATGCGACTGCGCGAGAGTAACACCATTGGCATCAGTTATAACAATCTCGTCCACCTCAAAACGGCGTTTTTGATTATACGAGAACTGCCAAAGTGCATCTCTATCGCCTTGGTTGATAAGATTAATTAGCTCCGCATTTCCACCCATTGCCGACGCAACAGCAAATGTTTGCCGTTCCTGTCCACGCAGATATTCGCGTACCGCTATAGCCGCCGCGTTTAATCTATCATCTTCAAAGTCGTCCACAAGCGACCCCGTGCCTACAGCAGTAAAGGCAATTATAAAGGAAAGCACCATAAACACCGCCACAAGCGACGGAAATGTAATTCGGCTTCTGAAAGTGTTAAACATTCGGAAGGTGACGCTGTATTTTTTGTCGGTGATAGCCAAATGCAGGAACAGTATTCCCACCGCAACACCCATAGCAGTTGGATTGATGTCCATGGGCAACACCCTTGATAGATACAGAACGCTTCCAGTAATCGCGAACAAAAGCGCGGCAATAAACTGCACCGCCACAAAACGATTACCCCGCGTATTTTTAATCAGCCCAAAATACACAACGATAAAGAATGTAAGCCCCAACATTACATAAGCAGAAGCAGTATGAATAGGAAACCACGCGCCCGTAGAATAAGTAACAGAACGCGGCCACACAGAAATGTAATCAACATCTCTAAGCAAGGCATGGAAAGGCGAAGTAAGCACCATCACAGCCGTGCCAGCGGGGACAATGGAAAATAAAATCAACACAAATTTGGGTATTTTCCGCTCTGGCAGAAAATACCCAAAAGTAATAACAAAAATAGCAATAGGAGAAATAGCCGCAAATAACATTGCACCATTCCAAATAAAAATATTGATACCAACATTAAACACCAGCAAAAGCGCGAGATACGACGAAAGCCACAGAAACACACAAACACACAAAATCACAAATGCAGGATTCTTACGCCCTCTGATACTGTCTACATGTGTGGCAAAAAAAATCACAACAACCATCAACAGCAAAATCATATAAATAGGACTGGCTATTGCATTAGCCATAAACAATCACCCCTTGTAATTAAACCTCCTGTGTGGCAAGAGGTCTATTTTGTTTTTGCCCTTAAAAAAATCTTGGGACACTGTCCCAAATGGCGCAGTGAGTGTAATGTTAGGGCGTGTTCCCACAACGGAAACGACACGCTTTTTGGTCAATTTTGCGCCACTCTGCGTCGGGATTTCGCTTGCATGTCGTTTTTCGAGTTTTCTTTGCCTTGTGGGCAAAGAAAACGAAAAACGACTACTTCTAGGACGCGGCGCGAAACCCTCCTTGATTGGCACAAAATTGCATCAAAAATCGTGCCATTTCCGTAGTGGGAACACGCCCTATATTTTGAAGTAGGATACTAATTTTTCTAGCATTTCTGCTTGGGAGTTTAGTTCTTGGGCTGTTGCCGCTGATTCGTGGGCAAACCTTGCGTTGTCTTGTACTGTGGTTGCTGTTTCTAACAGCACTCTGCTTACCTCGGAAATCATTTCGGCTTGTTCGCTTGCGGCTTTGGATATGTTGTTGATTATGTTTAGCACTTCATGCGAATTAACTACTATGGTGTTGAGTGAAGCGGAGGTTGCTTGGGCAACTGACGAGCCCGATTCTACTCTTGAGATGGAATCATTGATTAGTGTGGTTGTTTCTATTGCGGCATTTTGGCTTCTTGCGGCTAGGTTGCGTACTTCTTCTGCTACAACACCAAAGCCCTTGCCTTGTTCGCCAGCGCGAGCGGCTTCTACTGCCGCATTTAGGGACAGCAAGTTTGTTTGGAATGCAATATCTTGTATGACTTTGATTATTCCAGCGATATTGTTTGACGAGCCTTTAATTTGCGTCATTGCTTCCATCATTTCCATCATGGTGTTGTTGCCATCTTGCGCGTTTTGTGTGGATTTACTGGAAAGCTCGTTAGCTTCATTGGCACTGACTGCGAATTGACGTGTTTGAACATTGATTAACTCAACAGAGGTGTTCAACTCTTCTAATGATGAGGCTTGGGTTGTAGAGCCGTCGGCAACGTCCATAGCGTTGGCAGAAATTTTTTGCGAGCCTTCAAGCACATACTTAGCCGCCGAAGAAATTTCGCTCATAGCCTGTTGCAAGGTGTTGGAGATATTGTTCAGCGACTCTTTTATGGAGCCAAAGCTACCCACATAGTCACGGGTGACGGTTTGGGTTAAATCTCCGTGGGCAATCATAGAAAGAATTTGCGATATTTCCTCAATATAGGACGAGGTAGTGGAAACTGTATTGTTTAAGTTGTTTTTCATTTCAAGGAACGCGCCCTTGTAGTTTCCTCTTACTTGTATGTCAAAATTGCCTTGGGCTATTTCGGTGATTACCGTTTGGGATTCTTGTACTGGGGTTGCTATTTCCTCTAGTACGTTGTTTAGACCTTGAATTATTTCTGCCCATTTGCCCTGCAATTTTCCTACTTGTGCGCGATGCGATAAATTGCCATCTGCGCCCGCTTGCACGAAGTTATCTATTTCGAGGGTTATTCCTTCGATTCTGCCTTTTAGTTCAGATACTACAGCTTTTACACCCATGTCCTTGCCGTGGTATTCCTGCATATCCTTTGCGAAAGACCCTGCCGCTATATCGGAAAGCACGCCCAAAATATCCTTGATGATTACCACGTAGTTATTCACCATATTGTTTATGCTGTCGGAAATATCCCTGTACGCGCCTTGATATTTTTCAGAAGCTAGGCGGGTATCTATTAAACCACTTTCGTGCTTGTCGCGCATTTCGTTGATGTCGCCTACTATGTTGTTTACGTTTTGCACTACCACGCCGAAGCTTCTTGATAACATTGCTGTTTCATCTTTGGCGGTGGTTGCTAGGTTTACGTTAAACTTACCATCGGCAACATTGTTTGATACCTCTATGATTCTTTTTATTGGGCTTGTGATAGAAATAGAAACAAGAACAGCAAGCAAAATCGACAAAAGCACCGTGACAAAGGCGATAATAATAAAAACGAAGGTAGTTGCCCGTTCCAATTCTTGGGTGCGTGCCGCTGTTGAATAGAGCAAGTTCGTTTCGGCGGCGATTAGTTCGTTTGTTAGGTCTTGCAATTCGCGGATTAATGGGGCTTGGGCGGTTGCGTTTGCTACAACTGCCGGTGTATTTCCTTCCCGCGCATAGGCTATGTTTCTGATAATCAAGTCGCGGTTGTACTGGTCAAGAACAGTAAGTAATCTTTCTGCACGATGAATCATTTCGTCGCGTTGTGTGTTGTTTAACAGTGGGTCGTTTTGGGTTAGGCTTATATACCTTTCAACTTGCGCATGAATATTCTCGACTATTCCCGCTGTTTCCACCGCATGAGAATTTTGGCGGTCTAACATGCCAATGTCGGCTCTTACGGCCGTGGTTATTCGACGTAAATCCATAATGCTAAATTGCACGTCCATCATAAGTACAGTGCGTTCCTGCGTGTATCTAATCATATTGCGGTAATTCCCAGTTACTGCGTTAATTGTCAATAATCCAATTACCGATAGCGCGATTGTTAAAACAATTGTCGCACCAAAACATAAAATTAAACGCGTGAAAATCTTTAGGTTTTGGAATGCTTTCATTTCAATGCCTCCCTTATGTATAAGCGTTTCGATTTGAAATGGGCTGAATAGTGACCCTAATAAAAAATAGCAGTCTCATGCGTTTAAAACACGAGGGACTGCTACTTAATTAAATTAATAGGTATCGCAGTACAATCCGTCCGAATGCGAAAATAATATCATAGATGCTACTTACCAGTCAAGATGACTTTTCACGTCTTTTCACGTCATACTTTTTCCTATAAAACAGTGTCATATCCGCCTCGCAACAACCCTGCAAGTTTGCATTATCTTCGTAGGGCGAATATGGCACTGTTTTGGCGGAAAAAGTATCAGTAAAAAGAACTGTTGTCAACTGCATTTTGCAGTTTAACAACAGCCCTTCCTTCGCGGTTTTATTCTTCTGCTTCAATAAAATGTGCTTCTTCGTTGTAGAACCACCTTCTGAATAACCTGCCCATTATTGCATTTGCGGAAGCGCGTTCTATGTCTTCGGGGATTATTAGTTCGCTGCGGCCTACTTCTTCGCCTTCCCATGTGTAGATTACTTCGCCTGCGGCGTGGCCCTTGGGAACTGGCGCATCTAGCGACGCGTAAATTTTCACTTCACCATCTAGGGTAACGTGTTTGCCTTTGGGGGCTAACATGTTTACTTGCTCTTTTATTACTACTGGCGATTTTTCTAGCGCGCCTTTGTAGATTTTTATTTCTCCCATTGGAGTGCCTGTTTCTTCTTTTGCAATTAGGGCGTAGTTTGCATAACCGTAGTCTAGCATTTTCATTGCGCCGTCGAAACGAATTGCGGGGTCTGGCGCGGCCAGAACTACCGCGATTAGCTGCATTCCTTCTTTTTCGGCAGTAGCGGAGATGCAGTACAGTGCCGCAGAAGTTGAACCTGTTTTCAAGCCTGTCGCACCAGAGTAACTGCGAATTAGGCGGTTAGTGTTGGTTAGCCCAAATTCTTCCTCACCGCGAGCGGTTTTATGGGTGATTTTGTCAATGCGAGTTTTTGAGAAATCGAAAACCTCGGGGTATTTTGTGATTAGCTCGCGTGACATTACTGCTATGTCGTGAGCAGTTGTTAAATGACCATCTGCATCAAGACCACAGGCATTGGCAAAATTTGTGTTTTCCATTCCCAATGCGCGGGCTTTGTTGTTCATTTGTGTTACGAATGCTTCTTCGCTTCCTGCAATGTATTCTGCCATTGCTACAGCGGCATCATTTGCGGAGGCGATTACTATTGATTTTGTTAAGTCGCGAACGGTTTGCCGTTCTTCTTGCTCCAAGAAAATTTGCGAACCTCCCATAGAAGCCGCGTGCGCGCTTGTGGTAACAATATCGTCCCATTTGATGCGCTCTTGCTCTATTGCTTCATAAATCAGCAACATGGTCATGACTTTTGTAACGCTTGCGGGGGCTAGTTTTTCGTGGGCGTTAAACTCGTGCAAAATTTTGCCCGTTTCTGCTTCCATTAATAAACTTGCCTTGGCTTCGATAGAGACGTTCTGTGCATACGCCGGCACACTCGCAATCAGAATTGCAAAAATAGCCATCGCAATAAATGTAAAATATCGCTTCATAAAAAAAGTCCTCCCTAATTTTAATTAAGATTAGGTTGGACTTTTTGCTAAATTTTATACGTTAGACTTTAGGGTGCAATCGCACATTTCATAAAATCCGTATTATTTCATCGTTTCCACGGAGTTTATACACAATATTGTCAACGGCAGATTCAATAAAGTCAACAGCTTCTTCATATGAATAGTATTTAAGGGGTTGAGGCTCGGGCGGATTCTTGAAAAACGAATCAATTACCCACCATTTGCTCCCGTTTATTTCGTCTTTGCCTACAAAATCTTTTATTTCATAATCCCATTTGCGTTCCAATATTTCAACGGGATTTTGAATAAAAGGATATTTTGAAACGAGGAGATAATCAACATTTATTATGTCTTTTGTGATTATTTGGGCAAACTCAGCTTCGTGCTGATTTATCCCATCAGCAGATGCCCTTTTCACAATATTCTCTCTGACTGTCATGTTAAACAATGCATCAGCAAGCAAGTGCGTTATATATCCCAAATACAAATCATTTTCATTATCAGAGCTAAGATAATAATTGTTGATAAACGCATTAACCCTGTCATAAAACAATTTTGTCTTTGCGGGGTTTATTATCTCCGAGTTTGGTATATCTTCTGTTAAATGCGACCGTTTTTTGTCTATCCGCTGGTAGCCTTTCTTTGCATGGATAGCATCGGGCGCGAGATTCCCATTATAAAAATCTGCAAGGTTACTAATTTTATCGCTTCCAACAATCGAATAAATTTTTTCAGCTATTGCTATATGTGTTACGGTGCCTGCCATAAATATCCTCCGATACGTACCATGCTTCATTTTCAGCGTCTTCGCTCAAAGAAAAAAAGCGGCAAAGTCACATTTCGCCGCTGACCTGCATTAGAAGCTAACACATACATCTCGAAGCCAACCTAATGATTTTGCTTGTTGAAAGTAGCGGCGATAATGAAAAGCACGCCCATAATCAAATCGAAGGCAACGCCACCAACGGCCATAAATCCCAAATAAGTAACAGCCCCCAGTGCAAACACCAAAATCAAATCAATAACCATAATGGTGAGATAAACCGCGCCTAACCCCTGCAAGAACCCAGCCTTAGACCTATCGTTGCAGAACCTAACGCCCATAATCCCCATTATAATTCCAAAAGTGCCGAAGACCAAATTCACGCCATAGTAAATTATCCACGCGCCGCGCATGGCTTCGCCACCAAAATATGGCAACGTCCAATTAAGCAACAGAATATTTATCAGAGTCCCAAAGATAAACAATGCGCAAACTACAATAAAGACAATACTCACAACTTTCAACATGGTTTTGCCTGGTGCATTTTGCATGGGCGGAACTTCATATGGTTGCATATGGTTCATGTTATTATCCATACCCTCTACCCTCTGTCTTTTCTGCTTTTCCAATCGCGTAGGAAGGGTGGTGTTATGTCTTCGTTGATTAAGCGGAAGTTTGATTCGCGAATGGGTTTGAGGTCTTCGCGTTCATCTTGAGCGGATTGGATTTCTGGGGGTGCGTCGGAAGGTGCTTGCATCATATTATGATGCTGATGCTGGTAGTTATGATATTGGTCGGCGGGACGGCGCGGCGCGAACGCCCCTGCTGAAATCGCGGCAGTTTCGTCTAAACCAGTAGCTACAACGGTTACGCGAACTTCGTCCTTTAGCGCGTCGTCAATGGTTGCGCCGAACATAACTTCTGCATCTGGGTCAAGAGCAGTGCCTACATAGTTTGCGGCGGCAGAAAGGTCTTTCAGCCCCATGCTATGGTCGCCTGTAAAGCTTATGATTACGGCCTTCGCGCCACTAATCGAAGTTTCAAGAAGTGGGCTGTTAATGGCCTCTTTAATTGCAGTTTCAATTTTATTTTTGCCCGAAGCGCGACCAATTCCCATGTGTGCAACGCCTTGGTCTTCCATGACGGTGCGAACATCAGCGAAGTCTAGGTTTACAAGACCGTCTTCTAGGATAACGCCACTTATTCCCAGCACACCTTGATGAAGAACTTCATCTGCGCGGCGGAATGCATCTACTAAAGATACATCATCACCTACGATTGCCAAAAGGCGTTCGTTGGGGATAATTACCAAAGTATCTACGCTTTTGCGTAGTTCTATGATACCTGCCATAGCGTTGCGCATACGCGGCCCGCCTTCAAACGTGAACGGTTTAGTTACAACGCCCACGGTTAAAATACCCATTTCCCTAGCAATGGCGGCGATTACAGGAGCAGCTCCCGTACCAGTGCCGCCACCCATACCAGCGGTAATGAATAACAAATCTGTGTTGTCAATGACATTGGCAAGCACGTCGCGGGTTTCTTCTGCCGCACGACGACCTTTTTCGGGCTTTCCGCCCGCGCCTAGTCCTCTTGTCAGTTTTTCCCCCAACTGAATACGAATGGCCGCCTTGGATTTTGCCAACGCCTTATTGTCGGTGTTGGCGGCAATAAATTCTATATTGCCAATCCCGTCCTCAACCATGCGGTCAACGGCGTTGTTGCCACCGCCGCCTACGCCGATTACTTTTATCCGAGCCTTCAGTTCCTGCGTATTATCAATATCTATCAACGTGGGTACCCCCCGACAGAATTTTTTTATCGCCCAAGAAACAACATCAACAGATGCACTTAATCGGCGAAAAACGGCTATGCCGCTTCTTTGGTCATTTTCTAATACCATATAATACATTGATTGTCCGATACACGCAAGTGTAAATTTTGTATATTCAAACGAAATCGCTATATCTTGCAACAATCGTATTGTACGCGATATAATAAGATTGAAGAAGGGGAGAGGATTTTGGATAATTCTATGCTGGAGGTAATTTTGCGAGTGTTGCGCGATTACCCAAATGCTCTTGAAAATATGCAACGTGCCAATGCGATTCTGCTTGACCTCGCGCCTGCTTTGCAACGCGAGCGAATTTTGGTTCGTAGTTTTGTGGAAGTAGACGGCTTTAACGCGCTTAAAAGTGCAGACGCGTTTCCGCTTGCGGAAAAAAAACTGGTGCAGAATCTAGTAGACAATTTTTGCATGGAACGAACCGCCGCCCAGTGGGTAGTGCGGTTGTTTGGCGTGGCAACGGGGCATTTGGAGACAGCGGAGTTTTTGGCGGAAAGTGAAGGCGCGGTTGCTAAGGCGGAACGGATTGTTGCAAGTTCGTTGCATGGGCAGGTTGCAATTGGTAAAATGCATGTTGCGGCGGTTGCTGTGGACGGAACGGTTTTTGCAGACGGGGATAATTCTAATTTCCAGTGTGATGTTTTTGGCTGGACGGATATTGTTGCCGTTGCCGCTGGTGATGCGCATACGTTGGGGCTTCGTTCGGACGGCGTGGTTTTGGCTACTGGCTCTAATTCCCATGATGAATGTGATGTTGGGCATTTGACGGGAGTTAAGGCAATTTGCGCCTTCGGATATGATAGTATCTGTGTGTTGGATAACGGTACGGTGGTAGCGATAGGACGTTCGCGTTTTGATTTATCAACTTTTACCGATATTATAAGTGTGGCACGTTATCCAGATGGCTTGGTCGGAATTAAATCGGACGGCACTTTGTCACTGCTAGTAAAGATTCAAGATGACGAAGCGGCAGAGGAAATCAAGTGGCTTCTGTCGTGTCACGATGTAGAACAGGTAATTGCTAACCGCATAAGCGGCTGTGTTATTCGTGGTAAGGATAGGCGAATTTACAAAAGCAATCAGCCTGCGAATTACTTTACGCAATGGCGCGAAGTAGTTAGTATTGTAGACCTTGCAGATTGTTTTGCTATTTTGCGAAGTGATGGCACAGTGCGTGTTCTGACGTATGACCGCGACAAACCACGCCCAGACACTACCGCAGACAAATGGAGCAACATTGTTTCAATTTACGGCGGCTACAGGCGTTTGATTGGGCTTACGAAAGACGGAAGTCTTTTGGTTGCCTATACTCATCAAGGGTGGCTGTGGAGCAACAAGGCAATGGAAATGGATTATGTATCGGGTTGGTATCCCGTGGGGGCTTGTGAATAATGGATTTACGTATTGTTGATGCTTTAGTAGCCATGCGTGATACATATGGTGATGGCGTGTTTTACAATTTATCAACTGCAAGAAATCTTTTGAATGACCTTGCGCCAATGCTTCGCAAGGAACGCATTCAGATTGCCAATTTCTTGGAGATGGGCGGGTATTTTCAGCTAAAGTACGCCGAGAAAGATTATCCAATGGTGCGGAAACGGCTGGTACATCAGTTCGTAGAAACATACGCCGTGGACGAAGCCGTAGCGCAATGGATTTTGAATATCTTTAGCGTAGTCTTAGGCTACACAATTACAGAAGAAGGCGCGGTTTACATGACGGGCGATTTAGGCGCGTCAAACATAACAATCGAAAAACCACGGTCGGAAGTGATGGCGCGGCCTTCTTTTAATGAGAAAAGCCCGTTCATAGGTGGCGAACGCAGGCCAATTATGACTGTCCCACGCCCGAAATTCGGCACGGAGAAAAAGGCGTTTATCAATAGGCGATTTGCGCAACGGATTTCTGCTGATTATCATTCCGTTGCGGTTACGCGAGATGGGCAGGTTAAATCTGTTGGCCCTAATTCCGACGGGCAGTGCCACACAAATACCTATGACTGGCGCGATATGACTGCTGTTTCTGCTGGCGGATTTTTCACAATTGGGTTACGCGCAGATGGAACTGTGCTTGGTGTTGGGCGAAATGATTTCAGTCAGCTAGGCGTAAAATATTGGTCTGATGTCACTTCAATTTCTGCGGGAGCGCGGCATACCGTGGGGCTAAGGTCAGACGGTACTTTGCTTGCGTGCGGTCAAAACAAATACGGCGAGTGCAAAGTTTCCCATTGGCGAAATGTCACTCACGTTGTAGCTGGGCAGGATTGCACCTTCGGAATAAAAAAAGACGGTCGCGTTTTAGTTAGCGGAAACAACCGCAACGGCGACCTAGAAGTTTCTCACCTAGAAGGCGTTGCCGACATAGGTTACGCCGCCCCTGGGAGAATTATAGCCCTACTACAAGACGGCACAATAGCCCGCGTAGGCAGAGACAATCACATGCGCAGAAGCTTCGCGGGCTGGAAAAACGTCCGTCAAATTTCTGCCGCTCCCGATTACTTCGCAGGCTTAATGGAAAACGGAACAGTTCGCCTTCTAGCTTACTTCTGGCCAGATTCAGGCGTAGAGGCCGCAACCACAGATTGGCGCGAAATAGTAGCAATAGCCGCAGGCAGAAATCACATTCTAGGCTGGAAGGCAAACGGCACATTACTAGCCGCAATGCTACACCCCGACATATCCCGCAACAGGGGTCAGTTAAACGTTGGTACTTGGGAGATGTAATTCCTCTATTCGTACAATTCGATTAGGGTTTTTAGGCTTTCAATTGCGGTGGTGTAATCGAAATTTTCCATCTGCCTTACTAGAATTGCGGCTTCGGGGATTTTGTTTAGTTCATCTATGAAGTTCATGCAATCTACGTTGCGTGAGGATAGTATTGGGTCTAGTTTGTTTAGCAGGGCGATTGCGGCGGTTTTGTCGTAGGTTGTTTTTATCGTCCCAGTTTCTTCTGGTGGTTTGATGGTTTTCAGTACGTTGTTTAGTTCATTTTCCAACGCGGCTAGTTCTTCCTGCGTTGGTTTTTTATTTTCTGATAGCATGTGTTCCATTTGTTGGGACGCTTTTGATAGAGTTTGTTCGTGTATCAAGCTTGCTGAACCTTTTAGGGTGTGCGCTAATCTGTGTGCGGTGTTTATGTCGTTATTGTCTAGGGCTTCTTGGATTTCTTTTACTGTGTTTTTGCGGGTTTTTACAAAATCTTGTTTTAGTTTTTCTACTAGCTCGGTTTGGTAGCTGTCTATTTTTTCTAGGATATTGCCTTTTTTTGCTTCACGTATCTGCGGCGGGTACTTGTCGCGGATATATTTGTTTAGTATTGCGTTTAATTGCTTTGTTTGAATTGGTTTTGAAATAAAGCCATCAAAGCCGTTTCTTATGAATTTTTCGGCTTGACCTATTAGGGCGTTTGCGGTTAGCGCAACTATTGGCTGGGTGTAGCCTATTGCTCTAAGGGCGTGAAGTGTCTCTGTGCCATTCATATTGGGCATCATGCTGTCCATGAAAATTATGTCGTACACATTGCCTTGTTTTATTTTTTCTATGGCTTCGTAACCGCTGTTACAGGAGTCGGTTTTTATTTCGTAGAAGGACAAAAGTCCTTCTGCTACAAAAATATTTGACGCTACATCATCTACTATGAGAACACTCCCGTATGGCATAGGCTCTGCTACGAATTTCTTTGACCTTGAGCTTGTTATATCTTCAAATTGTTGCAGACGGGTTGCGGCGGTTTTTCCTAGTACTTGAGTTTCCTTGCCTTTTACTAGCCTTTGCGGAATGGTGATAATCGCTATTGTGCCTTTTCCTACGCCGCTTTCCATTTCTATATTGCCGTCCATTAGTTGCAACAGGTTTTGGATAATTGGGATTCCTAATCCTGTGCCGCTGATATGTTTATTTTCTTGCTCGTGGAAACGGGTGTACTCGCTGTTTTTCAAAGTGTTTAGTTGCTCTGGAGACATGCCCAAACCCGTGTCGCGAATGGTAATAATTAATTCAACAACATCACTTTGGTCGTTTCTGTTGCATAGCAACGACAAACCAACTTCGCCCTCTTCTGTGTATTTGAAGGCGTTTGATATAAGATTACTCATAACTTGCTGAATACGCAAAACGTCGCCAATCAAACAAGATGGCAAGTTTTCGTCAACCTGCACCACGAATTTCACGTCGCCATTACCCACATGCCACGGACACATGTGCATACCATCACTGATTAAACTGGCTACGTCGTATTCTTCATGTAGCAATTCCATTTTGCCTGCTTCAATTTTTGAAAGGTCTAAAATATCATTTACGATATTTAACAAAGTGTTTGCAGATGTATTTATTCTTCCGAAAGCGTCTTCTACTTCGGTGGTGAGGTTGGGGGTTTGTAGTTGAATATCTGAAACGCCCAGCACGGTGGTTATTGGTGTGCGAATTTCATGACTCATTCTTGCTAAAAAGCGGCTTTTGGCTTTATTGCTTTCCTCTGCTACTTCAATGCGTTGGCGTTCTTTTTGTAGCTCTACACGGTGGAAGGAACTTGCCATCATCAGTGACGCAGAACGCATTATATCCATTTCTTCTTCTGACAATGTGGCTTCATTTACGCAGTCGTCTATGTTGAAAATTCCCCATATTTCGTCGTGCAGGAATATTGGTATAAGCACCACAGATTTTGGCGCGCCTTGAGACTCTAAAAATATTTGTTCTTCTTTGGGCAAATGTGATATAGGGCCGTTGAACTCTTCCCCGTTTAGAATCATCAATTCCCAATGCGGTAATTCTCCATAGGAGATAGTTAGTGCTGTTTCTTTTTGCGGAAGATTTTCGCCTACTTCCGACTGCCACTGATTTATCCTAACCACGTTAAGGGTTTTGTTTTTATCCGCTGCGGTTACACGCCAAAGCTGAACGCGGTCAACATTAAGGTGATAACCAATCAGTTCCATACTTTGCATTAATGCTGGTTCAAATTCTTTATCTTCTGCCGTTAGTAGCTTCATTGCTGCGAGGTTTACTGTTTGTAATAAATTTTCTAGTTTTTCGCGCTCTATGGTAACGTCCTTTAATTCCCTGTAGCTAATAAAATTTTCCCAAAGCGACGCAAGAAGATGCGAGCAAATTATTAAAAAATAACCCACAAGCAAAATAACAAAATGATTATGCGGCATTCGCATTGTTGTCATATCAAACCAAATTACAATCCCAATTACCATTAGCGAGAAAACATACAGCATTTGCACCTTGGTTAATAAAGGCTGTTTATTGCGTAATTGTTCACGCAAGTGACGATAGAACGTTAGCCCACCCACAATGCACCCTGGTATAAAAAATGCCAAGAAAACCGAAAACCCAAGATTGTACGCAATCAGATAAGTGTTGAAAAAATACACTATCCCAACTAAGCCAAAAAGCGCGGCAACGGCATGAAACCATTTCTTGTTCACATGATTTTCAGCATTGAAAATACGCGCAACAAAAAGTATGGTTAGCATTCCAATAATCAAAACTGGCAGAAAATTTAGCCTTGCAACATTTGCGTTGGAAATATTGAAGCCAAGCAAAATTATTTTTACATGATAAAGGTCTGGAATGCCCAGCATCAAGCGTACAAAAACGGCAATATCAATCATTGTCATAAGGCTTGCGGTTTTGTTTTCTGGACACATTGCCATGAAAATAAGGCGGTTGACCAGAAGCATAATCATCAACCCCGTGATGAGTGCCCAAGTTCCTAACCGCCGTAAAATATGCAAACGAAGAGTTTCGTCACGCCCGATAATAAATTCCGACTGGAAAAAGTCAACACCTTCATATGAGCCGCTAATAAGAATCAGCACTTCTTGGTATTCGCGGTTTGCATCGAAATCAAGCCTAAACGCGGTAATATCGAAAAGGGAAATTAGCATGACTTCACTATCTATATCCGTGCCGTAAACTGGAACACCGTTTATAAAAATGGTGTGGTGCGATTTAATCGGACTCATGGAAACATAAACATTTGGCAAATCGCTAATAATACGCAACCGATACACAGAATAAGCATGTGTATCGGCATTAAGATACATAGGAACACGGACTAATTCCCGCAAATGCGAATAGTCGGAAAAATCCACCTCGTCATGAAAAAAATTATCGTAGTTGCGGTATCTTTCCCAGTAACCAACAACGCGTATTGGTCTGTCTCCAGTAGCGTCAAAACCAGATAAATCTAAAACACCATCAACCGCACTATAATCCGAAGATACCACGGGAGATAAATGCCACATGACAAGAAATATAAACGCAATACAAACAATCAATACCACAAATGACGCAAGTCGTGCTAAATACCACAGAATACCATATTTGTTAGCTGCCATGTTCTCCTGCCACCCCCGCAAGCACCGCCTCTTGCGAAACGATACATTCCAAAGCCCGACGTTGCTCGGTCTTATGTACGCGAACTGTTAAACTTTCAAACGTAAACGTATCGCCTTCTTCGGGGATTCGTCCAAGTTTTTCTACTATCCAACCGCCCACTGTTGGCGATTCTGTTTCTGGATGATTGAATGGTAATTCCAAATAGTCATACAAATCGTCCATGCTTGCCGCGCATAAA
>Ga0123355_10002574_pt1 | contig 25716 bp, 17 predicted proteins | sample TergutEmb28metaG_3_FD_89872 | JGI IMG/M metagenome (GOLD analysis project Ga0123355, IMG submission 89872) | Embiratermes neotenicus P1 segment gut microbial communities from Petit-Saut dam, French Guiana - Emb289 P1 | ecosystem: Host-associated > Arthropoda: Insects > Digestive system > Gut ...
AAGACAATGTACGACTTTTTTTGTTAAAAAAAGTGGTTTCCCGGATTAATCGTTTTCCCGCATTCATCGTTTGTTTTCTCCAACCCCTTGAAAAACGATAAATCGAGGTTCTACTGTATTTAGGAACAACCTTAACAAATCAAAATTCTATTCAGGAAGAAACTAAGATCAGATTGAAGTCAGGGAATGCTTCCTATTATTCAGTGCAGAATCTTTTGTCTTCCAATTTGCTATCTAAAGATATAAAGATAAGATATACAGAACTATAATTTTGCTTGTTTTGTATGGGTGTGAAACTTGGTTGTTCACATTGAGGGAAAAACGTAGGCTGAGGGTGTATGAGAGTAGGGTGCCGAGGAGAATATTTGGGCCTAAAGTGAGGTAACAGGAGAGTGGAGAAAACTACATAATGAGGCACTTAATGATCTGTACTCATCACCCAATATTGTTCAGGTGATCAAATCAAGAAGAATGAGATTGGCAGGGCATGTAGCACAAATGGGGGGGGGGAGGTGAGGTATATACAGGGTTTTGGTGGGGAAACCTGAGGGGAAGAGACCACTTGGAAGACACAGGCATAGATGGGAGGATAATATTAAGATGGATCTTCAGGAATTGGAATGTGGGGGCATGGACTGGCTCAGGATAGGAATAGGTGTCAGGCAATTGTAAATGCAGTAATGAGCCTTCCGGTTCCACAAAATGCAAGGAATTTCTTGAATAGATGAGTAACGGTTAGCTTCTCAAAAAGGACTCTGCTCCATGGAGTAAGTATGTAATATCCTCTCCAAGACTTGTAAAAATATCCCAGAATCATTACAGCAAATATGAAGAATGAAATAACATAAAACATCAGACTTATGCACAGGTACCATGCCATAAAAGTGTGTAAGTGGTTGGGCACAACACTTGAGGAAGTGGAAGTAAAGGGAAAGAAGAAAGGTGAAGATTGCACATATAATATTAGTGGTGGCAACATGTACCTACCCTAAGTCCTGATTTTAGTTTGAAGGTTTTTCCACAGACAAGACACTTATAGGGACGTGCGCTGCTGTGACTTCGCATGTGGTCAAGCATGGTCTGTTTGTGATGGAACACCTTGTCACAGTGGGGACATCTAAACAGCCGACCACTGTGGCACCTCATGTGAACCCGCAAGGTGAGATCACTCTTCAGCCATTTGCCACACTCCTGGCACTGCTTTTTTTCACTTTTTGCCACGTGTGAATATAAGTGTCCTTTCAGTGTTCCTTGGGTTGGAAATACTTTGGCACATATATGACACATATATTCACACACTCTCTCATGTACATGTCGCTGATGAGCAGTTACACCTCCTTGGCTGGCAAACCTATGAACAAAAGTTTATCAAAGGAAGGTAAAAAATATTTTTATCCATTTTTTTTATAAGCATGAAGTACACTTAAAAATTAAGTAAAGGTCCATCATTCTAGATGTTAGCTGCTTGCTGTGGGTTGCATTACTCACAAGATGAAAGAGCTTCATGTACACACACTAAAGGTTAGCAGATCCTGTGGATGACGTGGAGGAGACACAAGGCCAAAAACTGTCATTAAGTGGATACTGATCATCCTGTTGTCAGTCACTTGACTCTTTCAGGTTCATGGTCACATAATATACTTTGGTGAGGCAAAGGAGTTCCACTAGAACTCACAGGCCTACCTTACTGTTGCAGACATTTCTAGTAAAACAGACCTATCAAACCATCTAGTTGTTTGACTGTGTGGGTAGTGCCACTGCCAGTGCCAGAAATCATATAACATCAGACTTGAAGGATGATACAGAGTTCATATGGGGGAACATTGAATGTAAATGACATAAAGACTGACACCAACAGTTTGTTAGTAAAAAAAGGTGGTTCAAAGCAGCTTAGGACTGTTAGTGTTACTTTTTGTGTACAGTGGTGTTGAACCTTTTGGCTGTAGCAGAAGAGAATTGGTTATTAATAAGGTAAAATACATCTGCATTCCCTAGCAATTTTAGATAATGTGGAAAAAAGTGCTACACTTACTGAACTGAACTGAAAATGTGTAGCATTATACTTCACTCACTGAAATACTTCTGAGGTATTAGCTAATTTATGTTTATTAAGCAAATAATGCTGAGATGGTTCCCAAGATTCCAAGTTGCCACTACATGCTTCTCATGTAGCCCTCCCGACTTAAATTTGGTAGTAACCAATTTCATATTTTGTATACATGTAAAATAACCATTGCCACCGAGTAACAACCCAATTGCAGTAAATAATAATAATAATTAGGGTTAGTTATTCAGAAACATGTTACCATGTGAACTGTCCTCAGATGACAGATGATCAAGTCTTGTGAAATCAACATAAGCATAAGCAAATGTAGGCCAACTGGGCCATCGTACTTTTCTACTGTGACCATAACTGTACTTGTGCTAACTTCTTAGGTGGATATGCACTAGTCCTATTTACTATAATGTCCTGAAAAGTACAATGATGAATCTCTGGAAAATATAAAACGTATTAAAACTTATTTTAAAATAATGCAAGCCTACAGTATGGCAACTGCACAAGATGTTTTGGTTTCATGATGGTAACTGATGAGGCAGCAGGTATATGATATAGGTGAATTTATGTTTTATTGAGATTTGCTATGCTCAAGTACATGGAAAATCCTGAAATACTGGAACAATGACATGAAATATAATTCCTTAGTGTCATCACACCATGATTCAAAGTAGGTACGAAGATTTTGAGAAAACATTATGGAGTAATAACAAGGCAATTATAAATGTTTTAATTATGATATAATGTTAAAGCCTTTGGACTAATATCACTGTTAGTGTTTTTAACAGTTACCCTCTAGTATCCAAGCTGTGTCACTGGTACTGAGTTGAGGGTTGTTAGTGCATCCTGTATTAGTATAACTTACTTCTTTCCACAAGCATTACAGGCAAAAGCATATTTCTCAGTGTCTGGCAGATGACTTCGTAGGTGAGCCTTAAGACTTTCTTTATATACAAATCCCCTAAGACAATGTTCACATTTGAATGGTCGCTTGTCCTCAGGTAGGTGATGTATAATGTGTTTCTCATATGTCAGTTCACTGGCCAGTTCCTTCCCACATTCATGGCACCTGAAAGTCCAAATTATGTTTGAAAGAAATGATATAATCAAAATTGAACAAAGCCTAACTGTCAAGTTAGTATGATGCCTAAAATTTTCATTGCCTTAGTATTTTCTGGAATATTATTCTGTTACCTCCTTACATTAAAGCATGAAATAGTAAAGCGCTGCACCTTGTAGTTCCAATCATACCATGCAGATTTTGGCTTTAACAGATGGTGAACAGGAAGATTTTCCATTAAAAATACATCATCAGTAAGCAGAAAGGCAAGGAAAAGTGACTGGCATACGAAGGCATATAACTTGCTATTAGTACCAGGAATAGCAAACAGTACAGCTTCCCACCTGTAGGTACCACACTACAGCTATCTCCTGAGCAATATCTAGTGAGGTCTGCAGCCAAAACCCCCCATGTTGCTTTTCAATGGGTGTTTATTGTTAGAGGCGGTAACTATGATCATTGATTTTCAAATGGCTGATTCAAAGTAACAAAGCATTTATATTAAACTGGAAAATGCAATAATTCATTACAGGGATCAGGACAGCAAAGAACATGACATACCAGGGTGTGGAAATGCTTGGTGCCTGGTTCCCTGTGTGACTGAATTTCATACCATGGTGCCTAACATTTTCAGCATATTCACTGCACGTTTTGCCCCTTGCATACTAACACGTTTTGTTCAAATGCATTCACCAGAGAGCACCAGATAACATTGAGGTTCATAGGTCAGTGCAGAATTTTGGATACTCTGTATGAAATGTCCTTCAAGTCACCCTTCTGGCACCTAGAATTTGGAGTTTGCTCCTAAATTTATTGGAAGATTTGTGGAACAATTCATTTTTGATTGAAAACAGAAAGTCTGGGAACTCAAGAAAAATACCAAGTACCACATGGAGAATTACAGTGTCATGGCACTCAGAGACATGGGATTTGATGAATAACTTTAAAACAAATTTCTACATATTTCATTACAAACAGGGCGAATGCGCAACTTCTCTCCAACAGCTTCATTCTGAAATGCTGTAACTAAACATATTAAAAAAAACTACTACTTACTTGTAAATGCCTGGTTGAAGATGCTGTAGCATATGCGTCACCACCAGATGTTTTGACATCAACTTACGCCCACAACAAATCACATAGCCTTTTGTGTTGTGTTCTGACCTGAAAAAGCAACATATGTGCAACTAATTCATGTACTCTTCATAAAAAACAAAAACCCCTAAGCTAAGAAAACTGATGTATCATTTAGAATAGGAAATATACAAATACTCCTGTTCAGTAATGGAAATTATTTCTTATTACATCAAACATTAAAACTTCTATCCACGCCGAAAAAGTCAGAATAAGTTAATTTAAAAAAATCAGGATATGCCATCGTGGTGTTAATGCCATCTGCAGGTAAGTATAGAAATCTGCTTCACACACTGACCACACACCTTAAATGGAATGTTGACTGAGTGAATACAAATATATATTCTGGGTGTTTTGTATAGTTTTGCAGTTTGTTGAACTCTTCTCTACACAGTTATACAAATAAATGGGCCAAGTGATTGCAACATAAAGAATTCATTATGCCTCCTTCCCCTTGTTTTATCTAGTACTACAGAACCATCTGCTGCTCCTAATATAGTAGAATGCACCACTCATTAGGGTTTTAAAAGGAATGGAGTGACCCATATCTGTGCTTATTTTCCACCTGTAAATTCTGAGGTATAAAATATGTCATGTATAATCACAAGGTACTACACCATCCACAGGTATGTAGGAAGTTAATATATGAACAAGTGTTTTGAAGACATATTGCCTTACTGAGTTCATGAGAAAACTTAAATAGGGACTGCGCATGGCAGCAAACTTTATTTTACACTGTACACAACTACCATTTAACAGATGAAACTGCATACATTTCAAGGATCTACCAATACACACAATTTCAGGAGTCAGTTGCTTCAAATTACAGCACACTGCTTAGACAGACTGAGGACTAGGTTACCTAACTATTCCATATCCTCAGTACAGCATCAAATGTTGTTCTTTCCATAAATAATCCCTGACAAAATACACCGCCCTGTGCCTGAAAATGGAAACTATTGCTCCCCCACCTTACAATTTCCCATACCACAGAAGTGATCATCAGTGATGTCAAGTGATTAAGAAAACATAAAAATGGAGTGGCATCTAGTAACATGATGTTCAGACAAAGCTTCACGAGAACTTGTCAATTGGTTAATGGTTACTGGTAACAAAAAGATTTCTTTCAACACACCTGTAATGTTTACAGAGAAGGAAAAAGCTGGAGAAAGTAGCAGTCTTAGGTTCACATATCTTGCAACTATAATTATAGAACCTGGACAATTGAGTATACATAGAGAGCTCACTTGGGTGGATGTGGACATTACTTTCAGATTCTTCTGAATCATTTCTTCTTTCTGAAGGCAAACTGCAGCCAGAATCACTGAAATAAATTAGGAGAAGAAATCAACCACGTATTACACAAAATGTTCAAGTTCAGCCATTTGTGTGTACTGAAACACATTTCAGCAAGGCTGTACATAATAACCATGGCTCACCCTCTAAGAGTACAAAATTACCAACCTGTTCACCATCAACGATTATACTACTGGATGTATCACGTGGTGACAAAGTTTTTCAGAATGTATGTCACGTTTAGTAATTGATCACATGACCCAGTTTGACTGTAAAACTAACTACAAACACAGCTGTTGAGAAGAGTCACATATTTGTCACACAATGCAAACATTGTTAAATCTGTCACCTCCAAAATGTTGCTGTAGCTACCTACTTTGACTGAATCATATCAGCAAGGAAAGAAGCAACAAGGTGGAAAACAGCTATAAGATTGTGGTTCAAAACTGGACACTGGTAAGCTTCAATGTAGAGTAAAAGTCTTCTGCTCACACCTGTAAAGGGGTTATAAAAAATGGTACAACTTTATACTGTAGTGAATACATAATTGGAAAACAGTAATATCAACGTATTTTGTTTGTTGGACAAATGTAAATAAATGTTCACAGAAGCATAAAATAGAAAAGAAGCTTATGCATAATATCTTTATCCACATAACAACAAAAACATACCTTTGACTTCCCGGTTCACTGCTTGCTGTATTTTTTGTACCACCCTGAAACTTTGTAGCTATACTGTCTTGTATCTCTTCTGTATCATTTTCCCCTTGTTTTGATACAGAAGTTTTGTTACATTTAATTCTCAAATTATCTCTGGGTAATATTGTTCTATCTGCAGCTTTCTCATTATTTCTGTACTGAATAGTTTGACTGGGAGTATCACTAGCAGTAGAAACAGCATTTGCTTGTGTAGTATATTCACATTTTGTATGACTTGACAACAGGTCGGACACTATTTCACTGGTGAGAGGTTCACATTTAATACTATCAGAAAACGCTTGCACAGCATCAATAGCGGAACTGGTATCATCATTTTCAATTTGTAGTGGATCTGCTTCAACTTTAATATACTCAACATTCACCTGATTAATGTTTTCAGATTGTGTATCAGATGCAGCAAAACACTGTTCCTGTAAATGTGACAAATTATTATATGAACTGTCCCTTACGCGTACTTGTGATGGATTTTTTGGGGTTTTAATTTCACTGTCATTTCTGAGACCAGGAATATAAAAGTCAGCATCTTGGGGGATTTCTGATTTATTCATAGTTTCATTCACATCAGCTTCCTTAGATGGGTCACCATTCTGATCATTTTGAACATCTCTATGGGCCAGAAAGTGAGACACATCGTTTGTGGTAGAACAGCTTTGTGAACAAACCATTTCATGAATATTCTGTTGAACCTCTTCTACTTTCAGGACGAATGAATGAAATTCTTCCAGTCGGTTACAACATAACTGGCATATGGCTGTAGGTAAAGTATCCTCAATACAGACCTGGAAAAAAATTAATATATTAATTTCGCTACAAACAGTTGAAAAGTACATTACATATATGGGGCATAAGAAAATATTTTTTCAGCTAATTTCCAGGCATCTGGTTGTCCAGGGGAATGACAGGCTGCAACTCAATGCGTTACATAGGTCAAAAAGAATAAACGCGACAAGGACACCTTAATTTTTCTTCCACGTAACAATAAAAACTTATTTTCATATCTGCAGTAATTATCTATTGTGTTTTTGTTCATATATCACTACGGCGCTACATAACCTTACAATTGCAACCTACATTTTCTTAACTGTACAGCCAGAGATGGAGAATATGTCATCGATTAAAACGTAACTCAAGTGAATACAGTACGCTTTTCAATGACGCTTGTCAGAAATAATGTGATATTATGAATAAGAAAGTGGTGCAATAACGTTCAGTAAATATTACTGTCATACTTACCCATAGTGAGAAGTGTTTCCAGATTTTTTCCTGAAACCTTTGCCTTCGTCCTTCTTCACCAAGTATGTCAACATTGTTAGAACCGCTGAATAAACACAATCGACATGAATTTCTTAATCGTAAACAACTCCTATCCGACATCATTACAGTACGGCTCATATCTTCTACGCGCGCTTGTCAGTGTCAAACGTGGCATGTAGGTACATTTGAGACTTCACGCGAATGGAGGGAAATAAAAATCGATAATTGGTACGTTGGTCACCCTTCCATGGGCGGTCAATGGCACAATCATGCAATTCAGCAGGTAGAAATGTGTTCGGCAAATGCTGCAGATGAACTGTGTGAATCAGTTCATAGTGCTGTAGATATTTATCACTTCGTTTTTGTGCCCCAAAAGTAGTTTTTCACCTCACTCCTTATAGGACTTTTTGGTAATTATAATGTTTTTATTCAAGTACATAAATACTACTTTAAAGTGTTTTCAATAGTTGGTTTGTCAGGAATGCTGGCAGAATCGTAGGATATGTGATACCATGATTCCCAACGAAGGCACAAGTTGAATGGAGCAACAAAATTTACATTCCATACGCCTTTCTTTGGACTGCCAAAGGCGGAAAACATGCCATAACGGAACTGAAAAACAATTTCACATAAACTAGCGTAAATATAAGTAAATGTACAGTTGAACAGCTTATTTGCAAACTTTGTATAACACGACAGTCCAGTATAAATGTTGTACACGTAAAATACATTTGTCCTTGTGTAAGCCATTAAGGCATTTAGTGGGAGCAGCAGTATTGCTCCTTTCCTTAACTCAGGACCAGATGCAGGTGAGTGGTCAGCTTCATACCCTGGCTGCTTTTACCTTGAAAAAGAGCCCCTTCCCATGCCCACTGAGTAGGAGACTGATGGGCCCCACAGCCTGTCTGGAGATTTTGGAGAAGAGGAAAAACTCATTCCTGTAATGACAACATCAAGAGTAGACACAGTATTACAGGAATCAATGTATGTGCTAACCCAAGAAAAGTGTCCAGTTTTTGGTTGGGGAAAATGTATCATGAGAATGACAGAAGTAAAAGATCCTGTTTTTAATGCTGGCTTAAATACGTATGCTTCATGATTCACAATTTAAACTGTAAATAGGAAATAACTTGATAACCTGTAATATACTCTTTTTCATATTTAATGAGGGTAGTATCAGGGTATATTGAGGTGATCTTTATATCTTTTGTTTAAAACTCTGTACATTGGAATTTATTTGCAATTTTTTAAAGTTTTCCACAAAGAAGTACAGTAACCAGCACACAAATTCACTTGCAAGCTGATGTATTTACACATACATACACATGTATACATTTCATTGATCTAACATTTGTCCATTGATGGAAGAAAAAGAAACATGTCAGGTATTACAGGTAGTTCAATGCAACTTGGTTAAAGAAACATATTAAATAAAATTATAGTGCCCTGCCTAAATAGTTTTCTACAAAGGTTTCTTCTTTTAATGCATGATATCGTTCTCATAATTTTCTTTTGGATGTTAAATAATTATTATTGTCTGTTGAATTTCCCCAGAAGATTAACCCATTAACATTATGGAGCTGAAATAAGCAAGGTAAACTGATTTTAAAACAAGTACTTGTACAAGCATTTTGTTCAAAACACAATCATAACTCTGTAACTGTATATATTCTGACAGTAGTATTTTCTCCCTCTGTTCTAATTCCCTTGGCTCTTTAAGTCCTCCTTAAGAGATAATCAGAGTTTGCTTGATATACATAGCCTTTTTCAACCACAGTCAGTTCAAACCTGGCAGAAACTGCACAAATGGGCTACATTCCTGGCAAGTGGAGCAGCCATTGGCATTCTCCCTCTGAGTGCAATACTGTGGCAGAAATAAAGAGGTTCAAGCAGCATAGCAGAATGAAGTATGATGTTGAGACTGTATAGTGTCTTCCAAGCATCGTGTAGTTTGAAGTTGAAAAGAGTCCAGATGTTAAAATATGATATGTGTTCAATTAGATGACAGCCATACTCCCCCAGCAGAAATTCACTCGATTTATTGGCACATTAAGATCTGCTGGTACAGTTTTTCTTTAAAAGTGTCTCTTAATAGTAGGTACCTGCATGTCTAATTCCATACACAGGAAACATTTGTGAATTGAATATTACCTATCTTGATTTCCTTCTAAGTGAAACCACTCAGGTTAGATTGCGTAACTTCTCGTTAACATGCATTCTCTTCTTGTGGGAATAATAGTTGCCACTGTTGGCAAATGTACGGGGGCAATGTGGGCACTGGTAAGGCTTCTCACCTGTGTGCTGTACTGCATGACTCTGCAAAAAATAGATACATGTGTTAATGATAACTTTCACCATGTTCCTTACTGCCAGCTGTATTTGCTTACATTAGCAATAAAACAGTGATATTAAAATTTTGATTTATAAAATAATTAGTAAGAAGTATGCTTGACAATAAAGCAACAGCATGCATTAATTGTAATACATTTTGGAGGTGTAATAAGCCCACATGGATCTGATGCGAAAAGCACATGGCATGCATTTAACTGAAAGACTCAGGAGTTCAGGAGTACACACTTCAAATTATACAAAACAATGGCTAAACCACTGGTAAAATACTGTTACTGAGTGCAGACATAGTGTAAATGAACAGAAGTTTCAGAATTGAGAACATCTTAAGACATATATGATTGGGATGTCTGAAGCATATGAGAAACTTAAGAACAACAGTATAATAGAGCATATTATTATAAACAAGAACAATAATGCAGATAAAATGGGTGAGTAAAGAGGACTGAGTATATTATGACATTTACAGAACTTAAATAATAAAGGTAAAGGATGCTGAGGAGAGGATTTTGAGGTAAACTACCCCACAAGTAAAAATGCTACAGAGCCAAATACCAAATTGGTATTAGACCCCATTCATCATAAGATGTACTGGATGTCCCTGCCTTGTATGTCATAATGTTAATCCATTTTCATGGAAAGCGGTTGTTGCTAAAATAGCCACTGACAAGATGAAAAATGACAGCAAACCTAATAAAAACCCATGTCATTTCATAATTTTACATTAACAAACTACAGCAAATAATAACATAAAAGTCACATAAGATTTGTGCATGTGTCCTTTTAACACACCACAGAGTGCCTTGATCATACTCTGAAGCACTGCAGCTTTATTGCATGGGAAGTCTGCATGTGCCAGGGGATCCCCTGTTAGCTGAGGCAATGAGGAAAAGGGAACACTCTGCCATATGATACACAAAAATATCACATTTCAAGTTACAGTGATTCATTATTTATTGCCATCAAACTGAACATTTAACATCAACATTTTCCTAAAAATTATCCTTACTGGATATTTTTTAAAGACCTGTCACCACTACACAAATAACAGGTATACATAAAAATTGGCTGTTGCTCTCAACATGTCACAAGTTCAAACATACACGAAGGTTATAATTTCTATGACAGGCAGTTCCCAAATTATCTCAATGGAAATCACTTCCATACTCACAACTCACAGATTACACACAGCATAAAAAAGTAATGCAGTGCACACTCTAAGATTTATATGAAAGGTCCAAAAATCATTACAGCAGACACACAATATACCCCTTAATATAGGCACCATGCCATCAAGTGTTATAACAGCAGGGCACCAAACATGGAAGAGGTGGAAGAGAGAGAAGAAAAGGGGAAGAAGGTAAATGAAGACTGCAGATGGACCTATATAAACATCAATTATTTTTGGTGCTGGCAAGTACTTACTTACCCTAAGTCCTGATCTCAGTTTGAAGGTTTTCCCACAAACAAGGCACTTATATGGACGTGCACTGCTGTGACTCCGCATGTGGTCACGCATATTCTGTTTGCATTTGAATGCCTTAGTACAGTGGGGACATCTGAACACCCGACCACTATGGCTCCTCATATGGACCCGCAACGTAAGATCACTTTTCAACCACTTGCCACACTCCTGGCATTGCTTTCGTTCATTTTTTGCCACATGTGAAAACAAGTGTCCTTTCAGCACTCCTTGTGTTGGAAATGTTTTGGCGCATATATGACACATAAATTCACACACTCTGTCATGTACATTTCGTTGATGAGCAGTTGCACCTCCTTGGGTGGCAAACCTACAGACAGAAATTTATCAAGACAAGGTAAAAAATATATTCCCCAATTTTTTTTAAATGCATAAAGTAATATTAAACTTGATCTTCTGGAGGTAAAGCTCCAGCATTCTAGACATCAACAGAAGATCCAGGCAATGTTGAGCTGCATTCTCTGGTCTGCATTACTTGCAGGATGAAAGGGATTCAGGTAACCACTCAATAGAGGCAGGCTGATCCGTGGAGGCTTTGAAGGTGGAGGACAGCAAAGTCTGAAAGATATCCTAGGGTGAGTCCTGATCTTCCAGTTTACAGGCAGGCACTTTAATGATTCAGGCTTGTGGGTACATCAGCTACTTTAATGCAAAAAAGGAGTTCCAGTACAACTCAAAAATTATACTTCCTTGCTGCAGATATTTCCAGTTAAACAGATACATGCAAACCATCTAAATTATCATATTTAAAAGATGTTATTACTACACCTGTGTTTGCTTTCTACTTCCCACATGGGAGGGTGTTGAAGTTTCCGAAGTCTTCCAGGTTGACAGCCTCCCTCTGAACACCAGGAAAAAACACGTAATCTCTGAAGCCTTTCAGTCTAAGATAAATGGTATTCCATAAATCCTAATTATTTAATTGGTGGGTTCATGGAAGTACATATTGATGATGTACAGATCCTTTTAAAGTTTCATGCAACAATGATAATAATGAGGGGAACAACAGAAGCTGCTAACCCCAAAATCTGGGATCTTTAGCTTAATGCCTGACTACAGCAGATGAAAACTCAATGAACCCATATGTCTTACCAGTGTCTTAGTTTTAGCAACTCAACATGTGCATAAACATGATGCCACATGTGATGAGGCCATAGCTTAGCATTCTGTACACATCACTGATTTGGGGAATGTGTTGAGCTACAGAGCTGCACCAAAATAATATGCATGTTGTGTTGCATGGGCCATTATAGAAGAATAGGGCAAGGGGAATTAGGACAAATCAGGATTATTCAAAAACAAATTGCTTACTGTCTACTGAACATAACTACTATTCTTTATTTAGGTATAGCTCCATGTTTTGGTCATTTTTGACCATCAATGGGCTATCAATACAACATTGTAAAGTAAGGTTAAAAATGCATGAAATATATACAGCCTGTGGGATCCCACAAGTGTACAAAAATATTACAATATAAAATTGTATGAGGGAAAGTCATTAAATAACAGGAATTTTATTCTAAAGTGCATGGAAAAGTATGCACAACAAAAAATCTTATTTCAGGACACAAAATGGCTCCTTAGCAATATGCCATATAAGAGTCGTGGCGATCGAGCAGTATGAGCCTGCGCAATAGCTCGTACAACATGGCTGCTCCACTGCCAACTTGCACCGTGGAAGAGCAACGAAGCGTTATTAATTTTCTGTGGTCAGAGGGTGTGAAACCTGAAATCTACAGAAGAATGAAGGTTCAGTATGTAGACAGTTGTTTGAGTCAGGAGAGAGTGTATGAATGGGTGGAAAGATTTCAAAACGGACGACAAAACGTCAGTGATGAACACTGGAGTGGGAGACCAGTTAGCGTGGCAACTGAGACAGTGAAACAGCAGATCCAGCAGTGAATCCGTGACTACAGGCAAATCACTATTGATGAAACTGCCAAAGAATTCAACATGAGTCATGGCTCTGCATACAATATTGTCCATGATGACCTCAGGTACAGGAAAGGTGTAGCAGATGGGTCCCAAGGCAGTTGTCCGATGATCACAAGCATGCATGGCAGACGATTTGTCAGGAACACTTGGACCGTCATGCTCGTGAAGGAGATGCTTTTCTCCATCGAACTGTGACAGGAGACGAGTCCTGGGTGTACCATCATGAACCAGAGAGTGAGAGACAATTGATGCAGTGGAAGCACCTGTCGTCTCCGGCCAACAAAAAAATTCAAGGCACAGGCCTCCGCTGGGAAAGTCATGCTGACCATCTTTTGGGATGTCAATGGCCCTATATTGGTGCACTTCCAGGAAAAGGGTCAAACTGTGACTAGTGCTTCATACATTGACATGCTAGTGAACGAGTTGAAACCCGCGATACAATTGAAACGCCAGGGACTTCCCTCAAAAAGAGTATTGTTGCTTCATGACAATGCCCGTGCATATACAGCTGCACATACAGTGGATACACTACGTTCTCTGAAATTTGAGGTGATGAAACATCCACCACACAGTCCGGACTTGGCGCCATTGGACTTTCACTTGTTTGGATCTATGAAACAACATTTGCGGGGCCAGAAGTTTGCAGATGACGAGGTAATGGATGCAGTGCAAAGTTGGTTAAAGGCCACACCAAAAAGCTTTTTTCTAGAGGGCATCTGCAAGCTTGTGGACAGGTGGACCAAGTGTGTTGTGAAGCAGAGGGACTATGTCAAAAAATAAGACACAAACTATTTCTATAAGTACTCTTGTGAAAAAGTTATTATAAAATTCCTGTTATTTAATGATTTACCTTCATATTAAATTGTAAAAATCTGTAAAAAAAACTGGTTTTAAACTAGTAGGTGGTTGTGAAATTATGAGTCTTCAAGGATGTCTGATGGTGAAGGTAATATTTAAGTTGTACAAATAAAAGTGTTGAATGATTTAAAAAAAAAAACACACACACACACAATGGGGTATAGTCCTTTTAAATCACAATTCAAGATATTATATAATGTAGAACTTCATAAATTATATAAATCACATAGTATAATTTGGTTAGTGACAACAATGTGGTTACAACGGGCTGGACATGTAGCTCATGTGAAGGATCACCGATAATAACATAAAGACAGACTTACACAAACAGCCACTTAGGACAGAAAGTGGTTTGATCCACATGGGGACTTTTGGTGTTACTATTTGGTTACAGTTGTGTTTACCTTTTTGGCAGGAGTATCATGAGAAAAGGTTAATAATATGGAAAAACACATTTGCATTCCCTAACAATGTTTTAGAGAACATAAGAAAAGGGGAACACATTTACTGTAGCAATGATCATTATTAGGAATTTGATGTTCAGGTGATTGTGCACTGTGATAAATTCTTATAATAAAACCAACTAGATGCACTAATTTCTCAAATTTATTTTTGGAATAAAACTCTACATGTTTTGGACAGTTCCTCTGTCCATCATCAGGAGTTCTTCACCATACACACAACAGTAGTATATGTTAGCAAACCTTTATGACATATATCATTGCTGTGCGTATAGTGAAGAACTCCTGATGATGGACACAGGAACTGTCCGAAACACGGAGAGTTTTATTCCAAAAATAAATTTGAGAAATTAATGCATCTAGTTGGTTTTATTATAAGCATACATCATTTTTAAGGCTTGCAAAAAGGCAACTGAAAACATGTAGCATTCTACTTGTATGAGTGCCCCTGAAAGAACCTTTGAAGTAAGAGCTGATCTAAGATTACTATGACAGTAATGTGCAGGGTTCCTTATCCAGAAACATGTTACCCTGCAAAAGTCCTCAGACAAGAGATGGCCAGTTTTTGTGAAATCAGAAGAAAAATAAGCAAATGGTGGCCAACCAGGCCTGATAATTTTCTACTCTGGCCACTCAAGAAAAAAAACTGTAGTGGTGTTATGGGGAAGGGGGAATAACACTAGTGCCATTTACTGCAGACTCCTGAAATGCATAATGATAGATCACTAGGAAATATCAAAATATTAATTTCTTCAAGAAATGGAACATTACAATATGGCAACTATATGACATATTTTGCTTTGGTGATAGCAACTGCTCAGTCAGTATGTCTCTGACATATGTGAACTGCCATGATGTTTAGATTTGCTACACTCAAGTTCATGGAAAATTCTGAAATACTGGTGCAATGACATGAAATATAATTTATTAGTGCCATTACACTGTAGTTCAATGCAGGAGCAAAGATTCTGAAAAAAACATTAAGGCATACTAATAAAGCAAATAAAATTGTTCTAAATGAGGCACGATGTCAAATTCTTTGGACTTCTAAGATGTACCACTGTTAGTGTTTTTAACAGTTAGTTTCTCGTAACCAAGCTTTCTTAAGCTTTCTTACTGCTACTGAGTTAGAGGTTGTTACTGAATCCCATGTTAGCAGAACTTACTTCTTTCCACATGTGCTGCAGGCAAAAGCATATTTCTCTATGTCTGGAAGATGACTTCTCACATGAGCTCTAAGATTTCCTTTATACACAAATCCTCTAAGACAGTGTTCACATTTGAATGGTCGTTTTTCCTCTGGCAAGTGACACATAACATGTCTCTCATATGTCAGTTCACTGTTAAGTTCCTTTCCACATTCTTGACACCTAAAAAGTCCAAACAGACTTTGATAAGAAAATGTCATAATCAGAGTTGAACAAGCCTTTACTGTCACGTCACTATGATGCCTAACATTTTCAGTGTGGTGCCTATTACTTTCAGGTGTTTATTCCATCACTTCTTTATATTAAATCATGAAAAGCTGCAACTGTATCATGCAGATTTTTAGTTTTAGCAGATGGTGAACCAGAAGGCTCTCCATTCAAACTATAACAGTAACAGCAGAGAAGCATGGAAAAGTAGTACAGCTTCCCACAAGTACCATAGTGCAAGTATCTTCTGAGTCAATCTAGTATACACATACATACATACATACATCTATATTTCTTAGGTCCAAAAAAACTTGTCACATGAGAGGTGGATATGAAACAGGTCACAATAGTACAAAAGACAAGTACAACACAAATCACAACACACATGTGTGGTTTGTAAATATAACCCTCTGTGTTGCTTCTCTGTGGGTGTTTAATGTTGTATATGTTATGTGCAATCAACCATTCTCAAGTGGTTATTTTAAGGAGCAATATATCTGCATTAATATTTGCTCGAAAATCAGGAAAATTGCACTGCAAAATATGAACGCTGTGTTTGTTGTTATAACCAAGAAAAGAAACAGCAGTTACCTCACTGCATAAACCCAACCTCTCCATGTCCAAAGAAAGTAAGACAAATCATGTTGAACCTCAAGAGAATGTTGGTGATGTATTTTAATTGTGAGGGCACTGTTCATCAGTAATTTGTTCCTCCAGGTCAAACAGTTATGCAGCATTATTACTGTGAGGTTTTGCAATGTCTGAGGGCACAAGTTTGCCAAAAACACCCAGAATGGTGGAAGAAATGATGAATGCTTGATTTACTTTGACAATATGCTAGCACACACAAAGTTCTCTCTCCAGAAAAGTTTGATTACTAAAACTATGGATGCTGTACTCCAACAAACTTACTTGCCTCATATGGCCCCATGTCATTTCTTCTTGTTCCCAAGAAGGAAATCAGAGTTATGATGGCAAAATTTGAAGTCCTGACACTCAGAAAAAATTGCCGACTGTCCCACCAACAATTCTGAAAAGTCAGTTTGAGCAGTGCTTCCAGCAGTGACAGAAATGCTGGTTCCATTGCATAAACTCAGAAGAGGACTTCACTGAAGCTTGCAACAATGGCCAGCAATAAAGGTAAGCATATATATATATATATATATTGTTACTGACCCATGGAGGTTACTTTCAGATACACCTTTGTATATTCACTCTATGACAGACAATCTATGCGTGTGTCACAGATGCTCCCTTTCTGATGGGTTACTATAAACAGAGTGCTCCAGTGATTATGACATTCTGATGAACTGGATTTGCAGAAAACTGTTGAAAAGGATCTTTCGTCACAATCAGAAATTTCTACTAAAAAATCATATTTTACAACTATTGATCAAATGCTATATATATATGTATACACACACACACATACATATATATATATATATATATATATATAGCATTTGATCAGTAGTTGTAAAATATGACATTTTATAGAAATTTCTGATTGTGATGAAAGATGCTATTCAACACACACACACACATATATCCATTATGCTATCTTAAATTTTGGTTGTGAAGGTGGTGAGAAAACATGTAAAGGTCTGGCTATAAGGGAAGGGGAGAAGTGGGAACCACAGTAATGCCGAATTGGGATCAGGAGACCAAAAAAATATGAAATTTCTTCCTTACTTGAAAAAAGAAAAAATTTAAAACAAGACTTCAGAAAAATAACAAGACCAGATGGAAAATTCAGGTGTCATGGGAATGTGGGTCACAGGATTTGATATATAACTTCGAAACAAATTTTAAACATTTCATTTGAAACAGTAAGAATGCACAACTAATTTCCAACACTTCTGTTCCGAAATGATGTAACTACGCACATAATAAGATTACTTCTTACTTGTAAATGCCTGGTTGAACATGCTGCAGCATATGACTCACCACCAGATAATTTGACATCAACTTACGTCCACAACAAATCACATAACCTTTTGTGTTGTGTTTCGACCTGAAATAGCAAAATATGTTCTATTAATTCTTGCACTCTGCAGATGTATAAAACACAACAACCTAAGCTAAGAAAGCCATATTTTGTTTAGAAGAATGGACATACCAAATATTCCTGTTCAGTAATGGAAAATAAATCTTATTATACCAAACACAGAAGCTTCACCATAAAGGTAAATTAACTCCAAAAATCAAGATAAGCCAACATGATGTTAGTCCTGTCTGTTGTCAAGTATAGACATTAACTTGATGCACAGACCACACACACTAAACTGAATGTCACATTTTCTATGAATTTGTATAGTTCCACAGTTTCTGTAGCTCTTCTTGCCATGGTTATAAAAAGGAGAACAACGACAGAAACAGTTATTATGCCTAATGCCCCTCCCCTGAATACTGTACAACAAAACCAATGGCTGCTCCTAACAAAGCACAATACACTGAAACTGAACAGACCCTGTCCATTTCAACAGAATAAAACACTGTAAAATTCCAACTTCAAATATTTGGAAAAGTAGTACAACCACCACTCATTAGTGTTTTAAATGGAATGGGCATATTTACACTTTAGTGGCCTACATCTGTGGGTGTTTAACATCAGTCAGGTTTTTACTGCATTAAATGTGTCACAAATAACCATAAAGTACTGTAAACAGTCAATATATAACAGGCGTTGGAAAAGTGAAGGTATGTTTATATTTTATCTCCATTAAAAATGTCTCACCTAGTTCACAATTACTGACATCATATAAAAAGCTAAATAGGGAATGTGCATGGCAGCAAAAATTATCTTATATGCTCCACAACTACCACTTCACAGAAACTACATTTCAAGGATTTATCAACACACAGGATTTTCGGAGTCAGTTGCTTTGGCTTACAGACACTTCCATGTGTTCCTTACACAAGTTGTTCCTAACCTGGGGTTGGACAGATTTCAGGGGGTCTGTGCACTTGATAAAAAAATGGTAAAGTGCACCCTTGTACAGGCACTGAGGCTCTGTACAGGCTGTATGGCCCATGGGGGAAGTAGAGGTATAGCTCTACTCTTTCTTGACCACGCCACTAGAAAGGGGTGAGGGGTCAGCGTCCAGCCCTGGCCACTCTTTACCCCTGGGGAAGACACAGTACCCATTGTACAGGAGGCTGGGTGGGCCCCAGGGCTGGTCTGGACAGGTGCAGAAAATCTCGCCCCCCCACCAGGATTCGATCCCCGGACCGTCCAGCCCATAGCCAGTCACTATACCGACTACGCTACGTGGCCCACCCATGCACTTGGATGGGAAAAAAATTACAATTTTATTTTCAACAATCTCTAACTGAAATTTAGCTCTTCATTCAATAACAAATGTCAGCAACAAAGTAATTCATGGCCTCTAGACTCTAAAAATGTTTGTTAACTTCAATAAATCTCCATCCATCCTATGGCACTACAGCCTGTAGTCGAGCCTTGGCCTCCCATAATTTCTGCCTCCAAACTGTTCAATTATGCACGGTCAGCTTCCAGTTATGACACTGGGGAAGTCTGGCAGCATAAATCCATGTTCCTTTGCCTTATACACCATTGACAGTATCCATCCTTCATCAGCTTGTTGGGGTTTTTTAAAAATTAGGTATTACAATGTGAGATTATATATGCTGCATGATCAACCCCCCAGCAATCCTGGTGGGCTAATAGGTTGCCTCCTCCTCTAGCGTCTCCCCACCAACTAGTCTGGCAAGGGAGGCCCTACCACTAGCAAGCTACCACCAGTATAGCTTGGCGGATCACCGAAGCAAGCAAGCCCCACCACCTCCCCAAGTTCTTGTAAACCCTAGGTGGAATTCAAGAACTTTCTCTATCTCTATTTTATGTATGTCAAAATATTATTCTAAGAAGGGGCCCAAATGTTTCACCAGACTCTCGAAAGGGTCCATGGCCCAAAAAAAGATTAAAAACATCCATGGCTTAGACAGACTGAGGAATAGGTTACATAAATATTCTATCTCCTTAGTACGGCATCAAATGTTGTTTTTTCCACAAATAAACCCCGATTCAATATATTTCCCTGTCCTTGAAAACTGTAAGTAATGTTCCCCCACCTTTATAATTTCCCTTACCAGAGAAGTCGCCACTATTAACGTACAGGAATTAAGAAAATATGAAATTGGGGTACCATCTGATGATATGATGTCCAAACAAAGCTTCATGAGAACTCATCAATTGGTTAATGGTTACTGGGAACAAACATGGTTTCTTTAAACATACCTGTAATGTTTACAAAGAAGGAAAAAGCTGGAGAAAGTAGCAGTCTTAGGTTCACATATCTTGCAACTATAATTATAGAACCTGGACAACCGAGTATACATAGACAGCTCACTTGGGTGGATGTGGACATTACTTTCAGATTCTTCTGAATTGTTTCTTCTTTCTGAAGGCATACTGCATCCAGAATCACTGAAATAAATTAGAAAGACGAAAACAGCCACGTATTAGACAAAATGTTCAAGTTCAGCCATTTGTATGTACTGAAACACAATTAACATTTCAGCAAGGTTGTACATCATAATCATGACCCCTTTAACAGTACAAAATTATCCACCTGTTCACCAGCAATGATTAAACTACTGGATGTATCAGGTGGGGACAGTAAGTCTTTTAGAACATATGTCATGTTTAGTAATTGATCACATGCCGTAGTTTGACTGTAAAACTAACTATGAACACAGATGGTGAGAAGAGTCACATATCTGTCACACATTTCAAACAGCTTCATGTCAAAGATGGGACGCCCTGTTCTTTGAACCATACTATTTAATTGCTGCCTACATATGACTATCATTGTTAAATCTGTCACCTCTAAAATGTTGCTGTAGCTACCTACTGTGACTGAATCATATCAGCAAGGAAAGAAGCGACAAGGTGGAAAACAGCAATAAGATTGTGGTTCAAAACTGGACACTGGTAAGCTTCTATGTAGAGTAAAAGTCTTCTGCTAGCAGATGTGAAGGGGTTATAAAAAATGGTACAACTTTACACTGTAGTGATTACATAATTGGAAAACAGTAATACCAACATATTTTGTGTGTCAGACATGTAAAAATAAATGTTCACAGAACCATAAAATAGAACAGAAAGTTATGCACAATATCTTTATCCACATAATAGCAAAAACATACCTTTGACTTCCCGGTTCACTGCTTGCTGCTGTATTTGATACACGACTTTGAAACTGTGCAGCTGTACTGTCTTGTATCTCTTCTACATCACTTTCACCTTCTTTTGATACAGAAGTTTCATTATATTTATTTATCAAATTATCAATGGGTAATATTGTTTTATTTGCAGGTGTCTCATTATTTCTGTACTGAACAGTTTGACTGGGAGTATTACAAGCAGTGGAAACAGTACGAATGTGCGTGGAAAAGTTACATCTTTTGTCACTGGTCAGCAGGCGATACAACAGTTTACTTGTGGGAGATTCACATTTTACACTGTCGGGACACAACTGCACTGAGTCCTCGGTAGGACCAGTATCGTCATTTTCAATCTCTAATGGATCTGCTTCAACTTTAATATACTCAACATCTATCTCATTAATGCTTCGTGATTCTGTGTCAGTTGCTACAAAACACTGGTCTTGTAAATGTGGCAACTGATTATGTGAACTGTCCATTACACGTGTCTCTGATGATGATGTAAGTTCACTGTCATTTCTGAGATCAGGTACACAAGGGCCAGCATCTTGACAGACTTCTAAATTATTCACACTGTTATTCACATCATTTTCCTGAGATAAGTCACAAATGTTATCACTTTGAAAATTTCTGTTAGTCTGTTTGTGAGACACACACTTATTGGCATTATAATTTTGTGAAGACATTTTATGGATATTCTGTTGAACCTCTTCTACTTCTAAGACAAATGAATGAAATTCTTCCAGTCGGTCACAACATAACTGGCATATGGCTGTAGGTAAATTATCCTCAACACAGACCTGGAAAAAAATTGAGTAAATTATCTGTGCCAGAAGCAGCCCAAAAGAATGTTACATATGTGCAATGGCAAAAAACCTGATGTTTTTATGAAAATATAACAACAAGCAATATTTCTGTGGACACAACATTTTGAATGAAGGTGTGTTTTGTAACCCAACTGTTTAGTAATGCGGGAATATCAGTCTGAAGAATTGTGTGGATTATATGTCATCTAATTTACAGGTACTTGGCTGTTTTGTGAGGCTGACAGCAAGTTATATATATGTCCAAGTCCGAGGCCTTTGTGAGTGGGTCATAACACAATACGCTTTTATGGTGAGGAGTTATTAGCACCTCACCCAACCCCCAACTGGAGGACTGCCCCTTGTCAGCTGTCTGTGACTGCTTATTTAATATATTCACTGCTACCCTCCATACTGGAGGCCTTTCCCCCATTCACAACCTCAGGACGCACCATGCCATGGTGACAGGGACCCACTGACTTGGTTGCCTACATTGAGGGAGGAACATAGGCTGAGTGTGTTTGAGAATAGGGTGCTGAGGAGAATATTTGAGTCTAAGTGGGACGAGGTAACAGGGGAGAGGAGAAAACTACATAATCAGAAGCTTACTGATCTGTATGCATCACCCAATATTATTCAGGTGATCAAATCAAGAAGAATGAGATGGATGGGGCATGTGGCATGTATGGAAGAGAGGAGAGGCATATACAGGGATTTTGTGGGGACAGGTGAAGGAAAGAGACCACTTGGAAGACACAGGCATATATGGGAGGATAATATTAAGATGGATCTTCAAGAAGTAGGATTTGGGAGCATGGACTGGATCGATCAGGCTCAGGATAGGGACAGGTGGCGGGCAACTCGTGAATGTAGTAAGGTACCTTCAGGTTCCATAAAGTGCAGGGATTATCTTGACTAGCTGAGAAGCTGTTAACTTTTCAAGAAGGACTTTGCTCCATGGAGTAAGTAAGTAAGTAACTAAGTAAGTAAATATGTTATATATATGCAAAAAGTTCGCTGAAATTTTTCTGCCATATTACTTCAGAAGTTTGGTTTTATCTATACAATAATTATGGATGGTGTTACTGTTCATAAATAAATAAGCAATTTCAAGAGGTCAGTGTTAGGAACTGCAAATAAAACACAAATACCTGGTCACCAGTATTTTAAAATTATTCTACATAGATCATGCTGCACACGCACTACTGCTGTACACTCAGTGTTCAAGTTAATAATGCACAACATCGCAGCATGAAACAGTGTTGTGTATTAATTTAAAGTAAGGTCAGAAGTTATATTCAGTATTGAAAGAGCCCTTGCACACAATATTTTTTATCCCAAGAATGAGTACTGTAGAGAAGGTGGCATCATCATTAGCTATTCAGCAACAACGCATTCCACTCTTGCAGTGAAGAAGGGCAATAAAACATAATCTTTGTGTATGGAGTTGGAAATGTCACAAAAACCTACATGCAGTCACATAACACAGAATAGGAGGAAGGCATATTCATTGGAACATGTGTTTACATTTTGACATGTACCTTAAATTATGGCCTGATGTTGGATTAAATGGAAACTATAATGAATGGAGGTTGCTAACACTGATAGGTATGGAAATGTGAATGTTTGTCAAGATAAGCAAGATGTGACAGTAGACAAGATAAATATAAAAGGAATCCATGAAGTTCATGCACAGTTAACATGTTTCCTATGCCTATGTTTATGTCTCTCTCTATGTGACACCATCCTACAAGCTTACAACATGCTGCTCAGTAATTCATTGTTATCCCATATTCATACATTTAATGACATAAAACATGGTGCAGACTGCAGAACCATGATTGGTTTCTATGAATAAAATGAAAGGTAGTAGCCTAACCCTGGTTCCAGTATGAAAAGCCAGCCATACTATATGGAATTTTGTGTTTGAGAAGTATGTTGGGGAACATAAATGGCTTTCTGCCACTAATATGAAATTTCACATCATAACCTCAATGGGTACCTTTCTTCTCTCATATACCTTGGATGTCACTAAAATGAAATCTCAAGTCTAATTTTGGTGGTGAAATGATAGGCTGAAATACAGTTTGTGTCCTAAATGTATTTTTGGAACTGTAAAGTGGGGTTGCTGTCATCAGAATGAAACCTCAAACATACTGTTGGCTGGCTAAGTGTATGTTTTATCATGTGTAGTGAATTATGTCACTGGAATTTGTATCACAGGCTGTGTTGCAAACACGAATCATATCATCTTCATGATCTGCTTCTACTAGCAAAGAAATAATGGCATTTAATGTTTCTAGTGAATGAAAATTCATAACACTTGTGTCAAAGATCAGTAAGTCAAGCTCCTATTCTTTTCTAGTGTACCTGTTAAGATTAAATTGGTTACATAGATTAGTGTATATGGAACATAAAAACAGGATCAAAGAGCTTAAAATAGTTACATCAGTGTTAGTAACAGCTAATACTTAAGTTCAAGAATGTTTATAACCATCTGTCTTATTGAAAAGGTGTTCCCAGTGCTACCTCAGTGTCAGCTGTAAAGGCCCAAAGGAAAAAAAAATTACATCACCTTTTTTTCTTACATGCCAACATTGTACGTCCAGTTTTCAATCACGTTCTCCCACATCCTCTTCCGAATATATACTGCCTTCACACTCATTCTGCCATAAACTTAACACTACATAACCTCAGCTGTATAATAGAATTTATTTCATGCCACAGATTCTTAACACGATTTAGCCAAGGACGGGGAATGTATCACATTGACAAAAATGTGCCTTAACTGAAATTCAGTACACTAGTGCTTTTGAATTAAACTTGTCATATATAATCCGGCATTATGACCACGAGTGAGGAGCATTAATCAACATCATAAGAGGTTACGTGAATGCAACTGTATTCTTACCCAGAGTGAGAAGTGTTTCCAGATTTTTTCCTGATACTTTTGTCTTCGTCCCCTTTCACCAAGTATGTCAACATTCTTCGAGCCGCTGAATAAACACAATCGACATGCATTTTGTAACTGTATACGATTCATATCTGTCATAACTCAACACAGAATCAAACCCACAAACGCACTGCGCTAGTAAAGGCATTGCTCGACAAGGCACGAAGGTATATTTAAACTTTCCAGCCACTGGAGGGAAATAAAAATCCTGTTGTTTTATGTTGGTCACGCGTTCCAGGGTGAATTTTTTTTTATGTGTGTGATACGTGCAAAAGAGCGTGTGTGTGATTGCACCAACCGAAGTTTTTTTTTTTTGCCTCAGAAGCAAATTTTTATCAGTGTCTTTGTAGAAGTTCTCTTGTGACTGATTTCTTTATTACAGTACATCAGAGTTGCCATGTCATAACATTGTTTCTTAAGTGTATGTACAGTTACGTACGGAGTAGGGAAATGCTTGCATATACCACGAAACACTTATGTAAATGTGAAATATATAACTATAAGTGTGTCTGTGACATCCCAACATGACGTGCCATGGCGAAGAACCTTTGGCCACAGACTATCTGCTGGATCAACACCACAGATTATACAACAACACAATCGACCACGGACAAACTTGACAGCACGGATTTGATTTGATTTATTATTTATCCTGTAGATCATTGTACATGATATGATAAAGGACATGTCATGAAAAACACTTACATCTAATTTGTTGAACTACAAATCTCTCAGCAATGCATACAAAAA